>Ga0123340_1007118_pt1 | contig 10676 bp, 7 predicted proteins | sample SirMexnodulemix_FD_89961 | JGI IMG/M metagenome (GOLD analysis project Ga0123340, IMG submission 89961) | Root nodule microbial communities of legume samples collected from Mexico - Siratro Mexico nodule mix | ecosystem: Host-associated > Plants > Roots > Nodule | place: Mexico: Nepantla... | reverse complement strand
GGTCAGCATGTCCACACACATGTATATATGTATGTATATATATATATATATATATATATATTTGTTGTGATTTTGAAGATGCTAAGTGTGCATGCTCTGCACATTGCTGGTTCCTAGGTGGTGAGAGCTTTAGATTCATTGGATGAGTTTACGGATCTGAATAATGGAATGAAACCGGGGCAGAGTTCGGTGTTTGATTCTGCACAGCAATCTGCACAAATCAGAATGTTTAGGAGGATGGCTTTTGGGAGCCAAGATAGTTCAAGTTTCTTCAATGAGTCGCAGAGTAGCTGGAGGAGTAGAGATCAGGATTCAACCATGTTTTCCCAACACAAAACTGGGCCTTGGAACGTTTGAGTCACATGACTCACTCTTCAGGGAGTGCACAAATTTTGATTCATGCACACAACAGAACACAGACACACCTGCCATTTTTAGTATTTTTGTTCTCATTTTCCTAACATCATGTTGCTTCCTAAGGCTCTTTCTATTCTTTGTAAATTATGTTATTTGTTACATACAGCATTGTATTTATTTGTTCATGTAAAATACCATGTATGAGTTGTAACACTTCCGAATCCATTACAGCGCATAAAATTACAATTTATGCAGCTCTTTTTGTACTTTATAATTTTTAGTTGAGTTGAACATCAAAATGAGTGTGCACTTTACACAGATAAAAATTATAACGTTTTTTAAAATCACGTTCCAGAAGGAAAAAATTCACATACAAGATGTGACCAAACACGATGTAACAGTGAATTTGGAGGTTGCTGACGTCGATGGATCTAATAAGATGGAGCTATCTCAAAGTTGCCACGTGTACTATCTAATATAAAAAATATAAATATAGATATTATAATCGAAATATTAAAAATATATAATAGGGTTTTATCACCATATCTAAATAAATTAGATTGGTTGTGAAATCCATTTTTGTTACAAGATTCAACAATTCAAGTTTTTATTAAAAAATTGAAAGTTCAATATTAGTTTCTGTTACAAAAATGATTTTTCAAAAATTCAAAACTTTTGTTACATAATAAAAGTGCTGACATCAAGCTTATAATTTGAAAAAACTGGGAGCGTATAACTGTATTTGAGTGAGAGTGATGATGGTATCAAAATTAAACTCCCTAAGTTGACCACTTTGGAAGTAAGAATTAGTATACTTTGATCATCCAAAGTGTCATGCAGCATTTTGAAACTGTTTTCTCTAACAAAACTCTTAGCAGAAAATAAAACAAAAATAATTAATAAAAAGAAAACAATTATCAAAATATTGAGTCCTTCTGACCTTGATTTTCTCATTTTACCATTATCTATACATAGGTTGACTTGTAGCTTACATTGTTCAGAGCATTTAGGTGTAAACAAATCTTTGATCTGCAAACTCATGACAGATACTTACAACTGAAAAGTTCTAAACCCGAGAGTTTACATTTGATCTTATATACGGCTAGAAAGATCTAAGTAGCTGAAATTATCAGCTAACCAAACCCTATATGTAACCAAAATTCTATTTTATGAAGTGCATGTATGTAATGTGAAGGATACTCTCAGAAATAATCAAAATTTTCTTAAAGGGTTGTATCATGTTTGACAACAAGAGGTAAATTTCAGATTAAAAAAGGTTTATCAGAGTTAACTCATGTAACATTTGGTCACCATTCACTTTTGATTATGCATAGTGAAACCAGATTTAGATTAGTTTCACAATATATCTACATCAAACTATATGATAAAAGTCCTAGCATTTTGTAGGAAATTACTTTTGAAGGCTTAGATCTTATTTTTCTGGAATTATTTGAGAAGCATTCGATCATTTGTTAATTACTTGAAAAATTGAAAGTTGAAGTTTTGAGAAAAGTTTTAGCCTGACATATCAGAACCAAGTCATAGTTGCATTATCATTTATCATAGCTTGGAATAACAAACTCTAATTCGAACACTACTTCTATTCATATGAAGAATATTCAAAGAAAAATCTTTTAGAGTTGATTTTGGTCACTAGGAGGAATTTGAGTGTAAAGTTGAGAGTTATAAATTAGATGAGATTACTATTTTTTTTTTTATTTTTTTTCCCATAATAATAGTTCGTAGGTATTGTAAGATTTTTCTTTCTACAACACCCTTCTTGTAATTATAAGAAATGAATACAATTCTACTTAAATTGAGGAGAGAAACAAAAATAATTGAAATTTTATATTAATTGAGCATTTTTTTAAATTTTAATGTTTGATAAGGTTAAAAGACTGTTATTTTAAAATTGCGGAAGCAGTGTGGTTAGAACTATGCGATTTATCTTTATTTAAAATTTGAATTCTAAATAAGTTTTAGATGGTATTATTATTAAAAATTTTGTTTTTTATGACTTTTTTTAAGCTAGTTATGTTAATTTTTGAGTAAATATAATGTTAGGTTAGATATTTTAAGAATTTTAAATTATAAGCTTTTATATCTACATTTTTACGTATAAATTTAAATGGTTATTTTTATATTTTTAATTTATTTACTTTTTAGTGCAAGTTTCTCAATTTCAATATTTTTATTTTACGTAATATTTCCAACAACTGTTAACCAATCTTTTTGTTATTTTCTCCAACCTTGAGCTATCGTACATTTATTCATGTCAATTGAGCTTATTATGTAGTTCTGGACCAAAGTTATCTTAGGAAAATGTTTGGAATTATATTTATCTACGGAAATTCCTATAATAAAGGGCATTAAATTGATTATGACAAATGATTTGGAAGATTTGTTTCGTCACATGGATTGTAAATAATATGATAAGAATGTGTCATTAGTTGATTATTGTGCCACAACCATTGACTACCAGCTATAAATCAAAGTATATTTTCTGATAACACTTGGAATATGATTAATAATCAAGTTTAGCCATTACTCTTTATTATCTTAGCCATAAATTTAATCTAATAATCTTTTAAATATACTCGCAAATCCAAATTGCCACCCGCAAGTTCACACAATGCTGCTATCAGAGGCACCCTCGTTAAATTCAAACAATCACATTTAGCAGAAGAGATACAAACATTTGGATACAATCAATTTCCAAGGGGAGGTAGCTAAAATCCAATATCTAAACTTCAACTACACTATCGAATACCTAAAACTATCAACAAGTACCATATGTTCCATCCAAACATCCATGAAAACGTACACAAAAAAAAGCTAGAGAAATCCAATCACCTCTCCTAAGCACTACCCCTCGTGGTTATAATTTAGAGATCTACATCCAATTGTTAATAAGATAACTTCCGACATCATCCCTAAAGTTGATGAGGTCAAGACATCAAGAAGCATGTGGAGTTATGTTGTAAAAAAATTCCAAAGCTTCTTTCCTATTGACGCTTCACCGGGTTGTTGGTAATCTTCGTCATCCTCGATCTCAACTCCACCGTCGTCTTCTCCATGGGATTCACTTTTATACTCAGCATCATTCTCATCTGCATCATCTGCGGTTCCGTTCACCTCCTCACTCAAGGTTATATTGTTTGCGAAGGTCCCTGTGGTATCACCACCATAACCGTCCCTTGCATCAACACCTTTCATAGACTGAAATAATGACATGCAATTAACATTAGCATCATTCTGTTATCAGGAGTAAACGGACAGTAAACTGAAATCCAAAACTTGTTGAGATCCGGATCCTATTACTATCAATTTTCCAATTTTCAATAGTTCAGCGATTCATAATGTGATTGCATTTGCCCAATTTTTAATGTGTATTATGAAATGAGAATTCTTGATATACATGGATGGTCAAAGATTACAAGTTAGAAATCATATAATCGCTGAAAATAATAATGTGCATTTATCTTTTAATCTTAATCTATTCAAATATGATTTAATGGTCTATATTTTATAGTTCTCTTTCTCACGATGGCAAGAGTTTCCATTTAATACTTCCATTTAAAACCTACACCAAGCTTACCTGCTCAAGATGTATGCTTCCACCATTCTCATTAGTAATGCCCACCGAAAGTGAATGAGAAATTTTTGAGTCAACAATTTCATCTTCTGTATCTTTTACACGATCAACCTCTCCTTGACTTTCTTTGCCACCAGCTGACGTAGCTCTAACGGATGAAGTCGTTGCCCCACTATAAAAATTCAATGCACATCCATAAGTGGGCAAATAGCTTAAAAGAAAAGCATTTTCTCCCATTCAATAATAAAAGGGAAATTGGTTCTAAATCAGAATACTCACGTTCTGGGTCGTCGCAAATTATATCTTGTTTCACCAGCAGTTTGAGCAGGCGGAGCAGCAGCCTTCTGTCGCCGTTTTTTGCGCTGCCCTGGTATGACACTATCAGAATGTCCTTCACTGGCATCTCCATCATGCTCACTTACACTCATTTGAGATGTTTGAACCCGGTTACGCTTCCTGGCATTCATTGGTACTCTTCTATTGGATAGTCTCTGACTTTCAGAATTCACATTGGCAGAATCCTCAGCATTTCCATTTGGAAACTCAGTCTCATGGTTATCCACAGATTCCCCAGGTAATAATTCAGCAGGTTCCCCAAGTATACCCCTAGCCTCTTTGAGAACAGCTTTCACAGTGTTTGTGCGCTTTACTCTGGTTCTTCCACCTCCCTTGCGGGGTTTCTGCTGCCCAATCTTTGAATCTTCTGGTGCCTTACTGTCAATATTGCTCTGGTTTTCAACCGATTGATCTTGATCTGCAGCTTCAAACTCTGTGATGTCATCACCAGATCGTACCCTCCGACCATCAAAAGAATCATTGACAACAGCAAATGACACCTCTGCTTCATTTTCATGGCCAGGAATTCTTCCTGGTGAATCTTCCTTGTTAGTTTTCTCAACAGACAAATTCACAACATCTCTTAGAGTACCAGAATCTTCGGATTCAAACTTACTAATTGGGGAGATTTTAAAAATCTTAGAGGTACATTTCCGTAGCCAAGAGATAGTGCCAGCAGAAACAGGTGACTTTGGATCTGTTGCAGGAGATGCTCCAATATTTTGCCTTGAAGAAGCTAAATTTTCATTGGAATCTCCCAGTATAATATCACCTGCTAATTTTGGAAGAGAAGGCACCTCTAAGTTCTCAATGTCAACAGAGGATTGTAAATCAGACAGCACAAATTCAGAGATCATTTCCCCACAGTTCTGGCAACTCCGAAGTTTCTCAACAAATTCAATAAAACGTCGCCTTTCCACAATAAATTGTTCCCTCTGATTTTTCAGCTTCCTGTTGAGATCAACAAGTAAATCTATGTCCTCTTGCATTTCCATCCTTTGACTTTCAAGATGTTTTTTATTCTCATCAGTTTCCTGTTTCTCTTTTTCCAACTTACTTCTTTGGAGCTTCATTTCGTCCATTTCTCTATTAGCTACTTCTCTCAAGAAGTTAATGTTGTTTAATTCACTCTCTCTCTTTTCCTCAAATAACTCCTTTCTCTCAATCAAATCTTTTTCCTTCTGCTCTAACTGATTCTGCATGTCAGCTTCAAGTTCCTTTTTCTGCAGCTCAAAATCCAGAAGCATTTGGTTTCTTTGACTTTGTGCTTTTTCAGCTAGGCTTGACTTCTCCAGCTCCATTTCTGCGGCAAATGACTCCTTAGCCAATGCAAGAGTTTCTAACTCCCTTTTTATATGGTCCTGTGTGGCCTGCTTCTCATTCTTTAACTTTTCTTCTTCAAATTCTTGTAGTTTCAGTATTTCTTCCTTCTGTTGAATCACACTTTTCATCTCTTTCTCAACATCTGCTCTCTTCAGATCTAGCTCATCCCACTCTCTTTCAAAAGTCTCTTTCTGTTGCCTTAAATCTTCAGATTCCTTCAGAAGTACCTCTTTCTGGTGTCTGTACTGATCAACTTCGTGCTTCAATTGTGACTGCAATCGCAGGTATTCAGACCTCTCTTCCTCAGTTACTTTAAGACGTTCAATCTCTTCATTTATCCTCAACAACTCTTGTTCATTGTCGCTTCTTATTTTCTCAACTTCAGCCTTAAGTGACACCAGTTCCTCTCTCTCACTTTCTATTTTCTTTTTCGCGGTCTCCAAGCTTCTTTCCTCAGATTTAATAGACTTCTCCTTTTCCTTCAAAGCTTTGACTTTTTGTTCATACTCTTTCTCTTTCTCTTTAAGCTTCTCTGCTTTCTTTTCCAAGGTTTGCTCCCGTTTTCCAACTTTCTCCTCCATGTGATTGATTTCAGCTTCTTTTTTCTCCAGTTCCACCAATTTATCCTTCAATCCATCTTCGAAGGATTTTCTTTTCTCATCCAATTCCACCTCAAATTCCTGCTTCTTCACATCTAAAGCAGCATTGTGTTCATCGAGAAGCTTCTGCATCTCAACCTGCAAAGATCCAAGCTGTATTCAGCACAGGAAAAAAAAAGAAAAAGAAAAGAAGACTATTGGCATAAATAATTTGATAGAAAAACATGGTCACAACACACTGATTTTATGACCAGATTGACAATTTAATAACATTCCAATTACACAATTACTCAGAAACATACACCGAACCACTGCTAACTTTTGAATGACCAAGAGTTGCAAGAAGGCATAGAAAAAATAAATCAATAAAATTCAGCAACTTAAATAGGAACATTGACCACCCATTGTCATAATTTCCAAGAGCAAACATTAAGGAAATGACTATATACGAACATACTTTTTCTTTAGCATTGAGCTTTTCCTCCCATGCAGATAACTCCTTTTCTTTGAGATCCAAATTTATTCTCAGAGAATCATATTCCTGCATCAGAGGACATGGACCAATAAATTCCTACTACCAGAAAAAACAGAATAAAATTAAAAAAATATCACATAAGCAAATATTTACCTTCTCTTTTAAAGCTATATCTGCAAGCCTATTGTTCACCTCGTCTTCTTTACTTCTCAGTGTTATATTAGTTGCATCAATCTTCTTCTGGGCCTCTTCAAGGTCCTTCTCTTTCTGTCGGCATAGTCTGTCATTCTCATTAGCCCTTTGCTCTCTTTCGTTGATAATTCTTTGACCCTTAGCCAGCCTTTCTTCACCCTCCTGTAGTTTCTTCTCCCATTCCCACAAGTCTTCTCTCTGCTTAGACAATGTACTCTCATGTGCTTCTTGCCTGTCACAAATAAAAATAAATTACTGCCCAACAAATGTTTCAATTGAAAGAGAGCGGAAAAGATATTTGAACTAAAAAGAAAATGAACAATAATGAGTACTCTGCAATGAAGGATAATCGATCCCTTCGAAGTGCAGATTCTTGAGACTCCAGGTCTTGTAATTTCCTATCAAACTCTGAACTCTTTCTGCTGATTTCTGCAAACTTGGCATCAGCAGAACGTAATTTTGCTTCTACTTCTAAAGATTTCTCTTCAACGCTTGCTACTAAAGCATTTGCTTCAGCCAGCTTTGACTCTGCTGTAAATTTAATTTTAGCATTTTCTGATCGCATCTCTCGCAGAGCCTTCTCAAGCTGTTTGAATCACAAATTTCCAGATATCAGTAAGAAATAACAGAAAAATATAGATACAGACTATCTGCAAATAACGATCATAAGGGAGTCCTGCATTTTTATTTAAGCAAGAAGTTTATTCATATGTAAACAAGTATGTCAAAAAACTTACATCAAGAACACACTCTTTCTCAACACCCAAGGCCTTCCTCAGATTCTCTTCTCGCTTCTCTGCCTCAGATAGTGCAATTAAATGAGCAGCTTTTTCCCGTTCTAGAGCATCCTTCACTTCTACTAAATCTTGACTTTGTTCAGTATACTTAGAAGTCCACTCTTTTTTCTCAATCAAAAGAAGTCCCATATTGAATTGGTACTCATAAAGCTGGTCCAGAAAAGCTTTTAATCAGGTCAAACCACAATATATAATTGGTAAAAATAATAAAACAGTTAGGTTGCACAGCTACCCAGGCTTAGTCGCTTTTGAATCTCCTTATTCACTAAGCTCCCCTTTTAATTATTTTGTTTTCATTTTAACATCAGCCTAAATATCTTGTAGCCATCCAAAAGCCAAACAGTATTATCATAGTACAACAACATCTAGAGATTGGATAACCCAGAGTAAATGAAAATAAAAGAATAACACCAGGAGCCACCAAAATTAAGAGATAATTTGTTCTGACATAAAATTGCAAAGATTCAAACAATATATAAGCTAAAACTTAGTGTTATACCAAACATAGAAGGCTAACCCTAGTTTTAGTGACAAGACATCTTAACAATGCATACAACATAGCTGCTCAATGCTAAACTTCAGTAAAATAGAACTAAAAGATTGAAATGCTTCTCTTTTCTATTTACTTTCACAGCCACATTCACTCAACCAAAACATCACATCTCCATGATGAGAGTCTCCAAATACTCCATATCAATAATAAAATTAGTTATAATAATGTTAAATGTCCCCTTTCTTCTTTGACAGAACAATAATAATGTAAGTAAGAATAAAATAAGGACATAAAAATAAATATAAGACAAGCCAAGAAGAAAAAAAAAAAACAATACAACCAAATTGAAATCCCCAAACTCTCAGAATTCATGGCAAATAAACCTTCAAGAGTCTAGGGTGGGTCAAGCACTCGAGAGAAGCCAAATGAGCCATTTCAATGTTAACACGAATCATGAAAATTTGAAATTTAACTTTTGAAACTTCTAGTACTTCTCTCAGTCTAAAAATCACCCAGGTTCAAGGACAAAATATAATAATTGCCAACCTCTAATGTGAAGAATCACAGGACTACAAGGACAAAACAAAACTATTCCTCCCAATTGGCCACAGAAGCAAGCAGTATGCACAATCCAACTACCAAGCATTTAGTAAAAGTGACTTTGCTTCAACAATTTTATAATAGCCAAAAGGTTTCTTAATTATCCAAACGAATAATTAAGAACTAAATCCCCTACAGTTAACATCTTCAAACGACGTTCTAAGAACAAAACCTACCAAGTTACCGCCCCATAGTCAAGCTTCAAATTTCAGTACCCAAACCTTACAAAACGCATATTTTCCAAGTTCAATGGAGGACCCGACGTTATTCCAAAAACTAAAATATTTAAAAAAAAAAAAAACAGTTACGTAACACTTGCACAATTTCCACCGTAATAATTACACACCCAAGAAATTCAAAATCAAAACCTGAAGCTATCAACACTACAAACTCAACCAAAAAGTAACTCTTAACTAAGATTTGAAGGCACACTTCGTCACAGTATCACAGCAAAAGGAAACGGAACCCCTCAATATTAAAACCAAAAGAATATAAAAAAGCAAAAAAACAAAAAACTAATCAACTAACTAACCTCCTTCTCGAGGCTGGCAACTCTCTCAACCAAAACCCCGCGATCCAAGTTGTTCCCGCCATTCTCAACAACCGCAACGATACCTTTCTCCTTCGCGCTGGTCCCATCTCCCGAATTCGGACCCAAATCCGAACCCGACCCGGTTTCTCCCCGAACCCCACTCCTGTTTGGCGTCAGGGACCAACCTGACCACACCTTCTGCGGAGTAAACATCGTCAAAACAACCAGCACCGCCGAATTCTTCACTCCACAGCGACGACGAAACCCGAACCTTCACCTCAGCCTCGCTGCACCATCGCCAAAATTCAAAACCGACAAGAAGAAGAAAGAGAAAGGCGAGCCTCCGGACGCGACCGCGGTTCCCAAATTCCGGCGAATTGAGGATTTGAAGTCCGATAACGTCTCTAAAATTCTCAAACGGTTCTCTTCTTTCTCTCTCTCTCTACTTCTTTCCCCTTTCTCTCTCCTCTTTTTGCTTTTTGCGCGGATCGTTCACGTTCCTTCTTTTTATTTTATTGGTTTAATGTCTGGAGCGTGGATCCGATTACGATATTACCCTTACCTTTGTCACGGTGGCGGCTCGTCGCCAAGGGTAATATCGGGATTTTGTAGCTAGGCCTTTTGGTTCGGAACGTGGGTTCTCGTGTATTTTTTTCGCGTGACGGTATTACCCTTGCCAGTTGTTTCGTAGAGTAAGAAAATCTGAAAATATAAAGGAAAGAAAAATATTAGCAAAAAAAAGACACACTTAATTTAATGCAAACATTAATATAACTTTTTGGTTGCTATATATTGTCCATGTTTTTCCATTAGAGTTGAAGTTTTAAATTAGTAATTTGGTAAAATAAAGACAATATTAACGATTTGTAAAATAAAGACAATATTACAATAACATTCTAGCTTTGATTCAAAAATAATGTTTTGAGCAACTTAAAAATTGTAGAAAATTTTATTTGTTTTAACCATTTTAAATTAATGCATTATTTATTATCAATCAAAAAAGTAATAAGGTTATAAATTTGTGTGGTATATCTTTATTATTAATGATTGAAATCGTTTAAAAGCATTAAATGGTGTAATTCTTTACTTAATTTAATAACTTATTAGTAATAAGAGATAAGATTGAAGTTTTTTAATAATATTTTAGTGGATAAAATATATTTTTCAATTTAAAATCGAGTAAATCTTAAACTAATATTTGAAAATGAGTGTATTAATAATAAATTTTGGATTAAAAACATATGAGCTCCTGTGTGTATGTGTGTTTACATATTTATTATACTAAAATATACATAAATTTATTATTTTTATAATTAATTAATTGTAAAGTAAAAAAATAATATAATTTATTATATATAATTTTGTAAGAATAGTATT
>Ga0123340_1007114_pt1 | contig 10678 bp, 3 predicted proteins | sample SirMexnodulemix_FD_89961 | JGI IMG/M metagenome (GOLD analysis project Ga0123340, IMG submission 89961) | Root nodule microbial communities of legume samples collected from Mexico - Siratro Mexico nodule mix | ecosystem: Host-associated > Plants > Roots > Nodule | place: Mexico: Nepantla... | reverse complement strand
TATAAAACGATGTATATTTGAATAAAATAAAATGTGAATACACATGCCTAAAGATACATATATTTTCACTAGTATCATATAGTAAATGTATGGAAAATCACGTTTCAAGATAATTCTTAATAATTAAAGAAAAGTGTACATATAAAACCTATTTTTATGTTAGGTTTAATTAGACATTCATGGATCAAAAATTTTGTAAATATTACCATTTAAGTCTGTTTTACATGTTTTCACCATTTTATCAACCAAACACATATAAGTGTGATACACCACAAGTATTATTGTATTGTTAGCAAAAGTGCATGAAAGGAATATATAGGAGTCCAGTTCCTAGCTACTTTAATAGTCATAAAATATATTTGTCCACTCTCATTACTGTTGGTTCTGCATGTGCTATGAGTATGGAGTGCTACAAATGTGCTCTAATAATCTCTTCACCTACATAACTGAACTGAAAAAGATGGCTGTACAATGGTGGATAAAAGATCTTCATCAAAAGAAGTTAAAACTACATGTTCGAAAGGAAAATATACAACCACTTTACGATTCTTTTGATAATAAAATATTAACTTAGTCTATATTATGAAGGTTAGTGTTAAATGGTGTTGGTCCAACTGCCATCTTCATCAATATTACCCGTACATGCATACATTAATAAATAAAAAGCGAGATGTATAAAATGAGATTTATTCACTACTTAAAAAAGTTCTCCAAGATAACAATTTTTATCAAATTTTGAAGACACTTCAATCTCTCACAAAAACTTTATTTTCGTTCAAAACTATTATTTGTGAAAAAAAAAATTGCACATTAAAGGGTGAGAAAAGTTACAACTTTCTTACAATAAAGTGGTTAGGTTTATAAACTACTTTAACCACATAAGTAGTTAATTTATTTCATTTATCTTTCTACTTCATTCTAAAATACCCTGATACTTCTAAAATTTGAAGGGAAAAAAAATTCAATCATACTTAAAAACAAAGAATTTATAATTTTTACAGAAGTTTTATTTCCTAATTTCTTCTTAAGACACTCTTTGTGAAAAGTCCATGTGGTATCTTTCTTCTTTCCAATACCTTGTCATTTTTTATTATTGTCTCATTTCCATCCATGGCCTCATTATTCCTTCAAACATAGTGTATAACATAGATCTAAGATTCACTTATAACTTTTAGAAAAGCGTGTATGAAGTTTCGGGGACGAGTTATTTTCATTATTCAAATAACTGTAATTACATTAGAGATGGTGAAGAATAAAGTTTATAATTGAAAATAAATTCTTAATTATTTTGAGAATTGTATATTATAATGTATTTTGTTTATGTAGTGAGGGATCAACTCATAATAATTTCATTCTTTTTTTTTAATCAGCATAATAATTTCATTCTTGAATATGTCTGGATTTAATTTAAGCTTTCATTTTTATTTTGAGAATTTTTTATGGAAGAAAAAATTTTAGAGACTTATTATATTCGATAAAGAAATATAATAATTGATTAACAAAAATAATAAAATGTTAAAGACGCCAACTTCATAAGATAAGAGGTAGATTTACAATGACTTTTAACTAATTATTCGACAAATTCATTATTTGGTTTAGATATTTGTTACAGTTTCAAGTAAGACTTGTACAACTATTTCTAACCTCATTTTATGTGTCATATAAGGTCACATCATGTTCTTCCTTTTAACAAAGTTACTAAAAAGAGAGTGATAAAAAGAAAAGATGAATGTATAAATGACAACAAATTATATTAACTAAGCTCATGAAATTCTTTTATGCCCAAGTTTTTAACGATAAAATGATAATTTTACTTATTTTATTTTATTTTTATATTTTTAACTTACATGACGATGTATGTCAAACATCACTAAGAAAAGTGTCTGGCGTGACACAAAACTAAGTGAGTATGAATTAACAAAATTATTAAAACCATAACTAACTAACTAACTAATTTGTCATTTAAGAAAAAAAAAACTTTAAAAATTTATGTATTATTAAAGTTATTTCAATAAATAATTAGATAAATTTCATATATTTCACAAATAAAAATTTTACTAAGTCGAGAGTTAAGTAGAAAAATAATTTTTAAAAAGTCATTGTGAACAAATAAGATGAACCAATGAAATTTCCTTAAGATGCAAATAAGATGAACCAACCCAATTCTCTCAAGATACAAGTTCTGAAGTGTGATTAATAAGATTAAATAAATTTAAATCAATAATAAAGTTTACTGTTATAGGTCTATTAAGTAGGTCTGATGAACAGTGAAATAACTCAATACCATTTTCATAAATAGAAAAACACACTCTTCAGATATAACGACTATTTCTTTAATTTCTCATTTTTAAGTGGGACTAACTTGTTCGTGGGAATACCTTTGAAAAATAAATTAGATATTGAAGACCAATCACATATTTATATTTGGTTACATAAATTTTCTTTCTTTCGTGTAAGTTGCTTCCTCCTTCATCCCTCTCGTTTTACCCGGAACAGAAATGTTCATTCATTGAATTCCATGTCTTTCAGCGATACGAATGATACTTCATTCATTGTTTTTATATGAACAACGGAGAATGTATTTAAGAAGAGAAAATCAACCACCATGAAAACAATGATTGAACATTCCATATTAGATAAAGTAATCAATTGAAATAAAATAAAAAATATATAATTAGAGAGATTGAGAGCCAGTAAAAACACAATCCTAAAATTTAAGTAATCTCTTTACTTTTTAAAAGTATTTGTTTTTATTTCCTTTTAAAATAGTTAAAGTTGTCTCGGTAGAATTCAAACTTGTGGTGAAACAAAGTTTCTTTAGTAATAATTACGCTCTAGTTTTTAAGATAAGATATTCCAACATTTAGAATAAGTGCTATTTTTGGATTGAAAAAAATATCTCTCTCGACTAGTTATTAAATACATTTACCTTACAACTGATTTTTAATAATAGAATAATAATAATAATAATAATAATAATATATACGGTTGTCGTAAGGTGAATATAAGAAATGATTTTTAATAATAGAATAATAATAATAATAATAATAGGTTGTCGTAAGGTGAATATAAGAAATGAATAATGGTATCAACATATCATATCATGCTTATTCTGATCATATGTTAAATATTTTGTAACATAAAAAATAGATAAATAAATAAATAAATTATTTATAGAAGGTAATAAAGTAAAATTTATAACTTTCAAAATAACTTTTTTTTATCTGTGATTGATAGGCTGAAGAAATATTTATAAATATAAATTTTACTAAAAATCCTGGTTGAAGTTAATAACATTTTCTGATCTTATATTGGATTAAGACTCCTTCTTATTTAATTTTTTGTTTATGAAAAACATTAGAACACGTAATCTTGAAGAAATTTGACCATTCTGAAGTGCAAAGGTAAGTAGTTAGTTTATTATGAGTACCAAAAACATAGTTATTTAAGTTGAATTGAGTGGTTTGAACATGAAACAAAGTTGACGTAGCATGACTTTAGTTGTTTAATGTTGGATAAATACAGACTCATTCGTACAGAAGACGTTACCATGTTCTGTAATCTTTATTCTTTTTCCTCTCTCTCGATCTCTTTTCACAAACCTTTCTTTTTTCTTTTTAAAGCTTTGTCTATTGTAGCATTGGACCACACCTATGGTTGGTTGGATCCAATCAATCAAACCCCTCGGTCCCCACTTCAATTTTCTAAGACTTTTACAAATATTATGTTTTTATTATAACTTTCTCTCTGCATTATTTCACCACCATTTATGCAGACAAGTTTTCCAGCAAATTTTTAATAGGAAAGACAAATCCGTCTAAAGATAGATAACAGGATACTAGACTTGCGTTCAGTGTACCTTCAACTTATAAATAGGCCTCCCCCTAATCATAGTTTCATCAATATACATGTTCTTTATCTTTTTGGCCACAAAAGTATGGGTGATGAAACAGTAATTATCTTTTATAAAAACAAAAAACACAAGTCTCAAGATGCATTGGTTTAAGTGTCCAACGACGTTGGATGAGAATTGACAAATACCCTTGGCCTTCTATGACAATGCCTCACAAACCACACCATGGCTCAACAAAGAACATGGTATATCTTAGTGGGGAAGCCAACTACTTTATAGTATTATTATGTGACAAGGTTTAGTATTTATTTAAAACTAAAAAGAAAGTAGGAAAGATGGAGCACATAGTTTGCTTAACCAGATGGGAATACTCAAACAAATAGGTGAGTTGTCAAGTCCTGTTATGAAAAAAGATAAAGGAAAAGCAATGTAACATAAGATTTCAATATATATATGTGTCTCATTTTCTTCAGTCCTCCTTCTGAACCTTTTATATTTTAACTCTTCCATCTTCTGCAACCAAATCCATCTCAGTCCTTCCATTTGGAGGTATTGCTCCTGTCTTTAAGCTTTTCTGTCTCAAGTTTTCACCACATACACTTGCCAAGTATTTCTAGATTTGAAAGATTCCCCAGTTTTATTAGATGTGTCTTACTATTTATATGTATAAGGTTTCACCTTACTAGATTTTTTCTGTAACAATGATTTGTTGAGATTTTGTGTCCTCGTATCTGGAAGGTTTAAGATTGTATTTTACGTAGCAGAGTTTGACTGATAGTATTGTCTTGTGGTGAAGGCATCAGGGAAAGATGGCAAGCGAAGCTCCAAGTTGGGCTGATCAATGGGGTGCTGGTGGTATTGGTGCCATGGAAGATGATGAGACAAGAGCTCAAAAGGAAACAGGCAAGAAGAAGAATTCAGGTGGTGGATTCAGCAAAGTCAAGGCAACGGCCTCAAATTGTGTGAAATGGTTGAAAAGCCTGTGCAAAAGAAAGAGTACATCCAAGTAATGTATAATCACCACTGTGGCAGCAGTTTTGTAACCTTTTTTCCCCGTTTTAATGAGTTGAAGGTGTATCAGCCAGTTAAGCTCCGATTGAATGGCATTATTTAACATCCAGGTGTACACGTAAAGAATGGGAACACCTAAAATCTCCTAGACAAGTTTTGTGTAATCTCGAGAAACATAATTGAAAAACACAACTTATTCATTGCTATAATTTTTTCTAAATCTACCCATTCTAATAATTTCACACAATCCATTAGCTAATTACGGAGGAAGATGCTCTTTAACTAAATTCAGCATTATTTAAACCTGCATGATTGATTGCGTACGAGTTAAGACATCCTTTAGGCTAGTATGTCATTGTTTTGCTTAATCATGCATGATTGCTAATAGGTTCAAAATAAAGATATCTACATATACCTTGTTAAGAAAGTTATTTTGCTTTAAATAATTCCCGCTGTATCATTTCATTTAAAAAAAAAAAAATACATTTTAAATTTTACAAGAACTCACAATATAACATTTGATTATTTAGATATTTTGCTCTAGAATTTGTATTACGACATATAATTTATAATATTAAAAAGGTATTTTTCTTTTTGTTTTTAAGGCTCATAGGTAAGACATATGTGGGATATGCTCTAACAATATAATTGATATGTTGACAATCATTCTAAATATAATATTTAAAATAATAATCATTAAAAATTATCATACATGATAATCCATCTTACATGACAACTTATAATTCAATGACAATATAAACTTTTATACTGTTAATATATTTAAATTAAATTCTAAATTATTTCTTAAGCTTATATGTAAAGCATTTGAGGAGTTTTTTTAAAAAAAAAAACAAATATATGCATATAATAATAAAATTAATTAGTTTTTACAGTAACACACTGCTTTAAAAGTGGTTGTCGTCGGTGGTGTTGGAAATTATGGAAAGAATTAGAGTTGTGGGTGATCAACTTTGCAATTGATCCATGTCGACAATTACAGAACATAGGAGCAAAAAACTGGTTTAAAATACTCTTAACAATTTCCTAATTTCTCTGTGTATTGTGTGTACATATAACGTTTTGAAGCAACGTAAACAATGAACTCTAATAGAATATTAGAACCATATAATATGATTAGGGCATGAATTGAACAGAGGAACCAACTGTGAAAAATATCACTGGAGTTATAATTCACGCAGCAGAAATTAGCCTATTATTTAACATTTTAAAATCCTTACAATTTTCAAAAAATGTTTTCCAAAATGAATGAAAAAACTTCATGATTACATGTTCTTGAAAAAATATATTTATCCAAAATGTATAATTCATAATTGATTTTTTTATTATTCTTAGTTAATCATTCTGGAACACCTATAAGAAAAGTTTTCATTACAAAATAATTCTTTTGAAACAATTTAAAAATTTTAAAATATTTGTTCTGTAAATACAAAATTTTGAAACCTTTTGAAATTTCCTTTCCGGAAAGCTTCTTCCCTGTTAGACAAACATCATTTTCTACTGGGAAAAACAAATCGCAAGGGACTTATGTTGGAGACGAGACAGTTCATGATTCCAGTATCAAACTTGTACCAACTTTCATTTCAGTAATTGCTAACGTTTTTGTATAGCGTGATTTACTGTATACAAGAAAAGAAAGGTGACGAATGAGTTTATTAGATGATTTAATATGATTATGAAATATCTTTTGATATAGAAAATACTATCATCATGTATAAGAAATTAAGTGCAGAAACTTTGTCTGATATATAATATACTGACAAACCTTCATATTGATTGATTGGTACTGGTTCCCTGTTGCAATTTCAATAGTCAAACAAAAACAACTCATTTTTCCTGAAATAACAGAACATCACTCCATTTCAAATTTCAGCCCGCCAATAAAAAAAAGAACACAACTGTGAGCATAAAATATAAATTCATATATTGAAATTCATATTTTTAAAACAATACACATAATCAAAGAGCAGGAAAATCCTGCTCAATATATACGTAAACCATACCATTGACAATAAACAGGATAGGCATTGACTATAGACAACATAACTTGCAGCATCTATTTACATAGTTTATGTATGATAAATTATTAAATTTAGTGGGAACCGAAAGTGTTCTCCCCGCTGTAAGTCATGTAAAGAAAGCCATCATCGTCCTTATTTTCCTCATAAATGGAAGACATCAATGCGGCTGCAAAAAGAGATTCAGTTCATAAGTACAACTAGAATTGTCAACGTAGTATTTTATAATTCAGCTTGAGTCGCGGCTACGTACCAGTTGGAGGTAAAGTGTTATTGATAAAAACAAAAATAGCTTTCTCCGCACTGACCTTGATCCTTTTACGGACAACATAAACAAACTGACCAACAGTCAAATCCGCTGGGACAAGGTACCTGCAGCATCACAACAAGAGAAACAGAACCAAGTGAGAATCCACGAATGCACAGAATAACAGCTTTATGCATTGTGGTCTAACTTACCCAACGCTATATCAATGGCAGAAATCTTCCTAAACGAAGTTATGAAGCGGGTGCAAACTAGTTTATAGATAAAATAATCTTCTACATAGAAGGACTAGCATCTAATTATTTACATTAATTAAGCAATTATATTTTATAAATGCAACAAAAAGAGAAAGGAAAATATTTCGCAGAAAGCAGCTGACAGGGCTAGGAAGAGCAAGCTGCAAGCCAATAAAAAGAATGTATTATCTTAGAATTTAGGTTGAGCACCCAACTCAACTATACAAAACCTTTGTTGGTAATGTGAGGACTATTGAAGTCTTATAAGTTCTATTTAAATCATATCTCTATTTGCCGTGGGTTAAATGCCATCTTTGAAGTTGCTACAACAACCTCCAAAGCGGCAACAACTAAGTTGAGCTAAGGGTGACCACAGTTAAGACGACTTTCAAACACCTTCCCTCACTAAGGGTGACCACAATTAAGACAACTTTCAAACACCTTCCCTCGCCTATGGCTACTACCTTGGAGCATGGCAATGCAGATGACCAAATAATGGATACCATCTTAGAATTTGGACTTGGGATTAACTTTATTCCACAAGAGATGGAGCTTTCCAAACTAACAAAGCTCTATTTCACTTCTTCTGAAATATTTTACACTTCAAAGTGTTGCTACACTGGTCATGAATCTCACAACGTCTTCCCCATTAAAGGCTAGAAGTTTCACTTTCTTTATTTGTACATGATACCCATCCTAACATGGAAATTTGAATATGATCTCTGGTTAGAAGAATTCCCTTCCTTGATTGGAATTCTCATTTCCTCCACTGTTCTCTCCTTTTACAGCCTCTGCATCCTACAGAAAACCCTCTCTTCCATGTGCCTTGTTAGGAACTAACACTAGAAATAGGAAAGGAAATAAATATTTTAGTCAAAATTGAAATGAATGGAAAGAACGGAAAATAGGGGACAGGTATCTCTTCAAATGACATCCTCTTTACCAAGGATTTCTCCTTTCATGAAGAGCAAAAGCTCAATCTACAAATGATAACCAAACAGAATGAATCCTTTCCCTTTAGCTGAAGATATTTATCCTAAAGTGCTTCTAGAAAACTTTACCCAACCAGACCTTAAGCTGAAGTTCCGAATATAGATACACCGTTTAGTTGTATTGTACATATTTGGAGTTGAACTAGTACTGGATATTAACATATTCACTTTGCTCATAAAAGCAAAGCATCAACTGTACGATGTTGATCTGCTTCACAATACTGTTACATTATTACTGACACAACAAACAAAAGAAAGCCCCAAAATCTTTACGGAAAGCATCAACCAACTTCAAGAAAAAATAATACCCTTGAGGCAGCAAAAATATACATGAATACAGTAAGTGGTATTTATACGATCACTAACTTCTTCTTATCAATGTCTGGAATGTCAGTTCTTTCAGCTCTCTCCACAATCACCTGCACACAATGACTGCATTTCAACAAGAGTGCCTTAAGAAAACACAAACAACCAAACAATCTAAACAAAAAATTTACCGGTATTCTATCAGGATACTTGTCTCTAATGCGAGCAGACTCAGCCTGCCTTCTTTCTGGCATGGGGAAAAACAAAATGTTCAATTCAGAAGTTCAAAGGGAAAACTATGCCACAAAGTATGCCTTAGATATTACGAGAAAATGCAAAATCAAAAAGGGAGGAAAAAAATTGCCCCAGGGGAAAAATTGGGTGTACAGATACAGGGATAAAAGAAAGAAAAACCCATAGTTCAGTTCATTCAGAATAAACCAAAGATCTTCGCAATTTTTGTCATACTACAGTTTTCATCTAGACGAATTATCTTCCCTATAATTTTTCTTTTGTACAGAATCCAAGAGCCGCCGATTTTAAATTGCACCAATAAAAAAAATTAAGCATTAGAATAGAAGTGCGAAAGGTTTTAAGTGTACTAATTAAATGCAAACCCTACTAAGGGTTTTTGTTGTGACATCGGAACAACGTTAATGAATAACGACGACTAAGAATAAGAGAATAAAAATATTGAAAGAAAAGTTAAAGAAGAGGAAGAGGAAGAGGACCTAAGGGATGCTCAAGCTTGAAGGAGCTTTTGGCCATGCTCTCTGAAAATCTGAAACAACCAAACATTAGAAAACGTAATAGCGAAGAGAAAGGTTGGAGAAAGGATTGACATACCCAACACACAGGCACACGCAAAGATGGATGAAAGATTGGTAAATTAGGTTTAGAGAAGAGAAGAGAAGGAAGAGATGAATCTAATTGAGACCCAGAAGAAACCTATTATTACTATTATTAATTTTTGTTTTGTTTTTTATTCCAATTCCAAGTTGGACCACTGTCATCTCCCTTTCTTACTCATTTCTGTCTATTTATTAATAAAAATTAAAGAAGTTGGTCACCTGGCTCTACATAATGTCCAATTAATGCTCCAGTGATATCTTTTAATTAAATCTTTATTATTTGATTTTGTTATTAATCTGATTGATGTGATTATTCATCATTAGTTATATTCTTCATATAAAAATTAAAAAGGTCATAATTAAATTTTTACGTTTCTTAAAAATTTAGATAATTTAAATTGAATTTTTATTAAAAAAATTATTCTATGAGTGTCTAAAATTTTTAAATATTTCAATTGAGTTTTTATTATAACATAAAAAAATACTTTAGGTTTTATGTGAAGTATCAAGTGTAATACAACAATAATAAAAACAATAGAGTTCTCGAAACTTAATTATCTTTACAAAACCATATAGTTTTGTATCTATTAAAAAAAATAAACTGTATCAGTTAATTAAGAGCATCATAGTGTTTTTTATTTTTTTATAGCGTGCTTCCACTGGTCAAGTAATTATATCAAAACATTTTGTATAATGTCCATTCTATTATTCTATTTTGATATCATAAAAAATAATTTTATTGGAAGGTATGGTTGTCGAGATAACAGTAACATTTAATTTATTGTTTTAATAGTTTTATTATTTATTAGTGTTGTTTTAAACATTGTAAGATTTTATATACAATCAAATTATATTATTATTTTTCCTTTATATTAATTTAATTACAATTATAGTTTATTTCAAATTAAAGACTGTTAACTTGTAAATATTTGTCAATTGGAGAAAAAACTTAAATGTTATATAAAAAATTCCCAACCATGTGTTAATAAATGTTTCTCTTTCTAACCTATGATACATTTTCTTAAACTTTATTTGCAATGGATTTTTATACATACACTGACTACCATTTTTTTTTTTTTTTTTTTTTTTTTTTTATTTTTTTTTTTTTTTATTATTTTTTTTTTTTTT
>Ga0123340_1007112_pt1 | contig 10678 bp, 4 predicted proteins | sample SirMexnodulemix_FD_89961 | JGI IMG/M metagenome (GOLD analysis project Ga0123340, IMG submission 89961) | Root nodule microbial communities of legume samples collected from Mexico - Siratro Mexico nodule mix | ecosystem: Host-associated > Plants > Roots > Nodule | place: Mexico: Nepantla... | reverse complement strand
TTTTTTTTTTGTTTTGTGTGTTTTTTGTGTTTTTTTTTTTTTTTTTTTTTTTTTTTTTTTTTTTTTTTTTTTTTTTTTTTTTTTTTTTTTTTTGAATTTGTTTTACCTTATTTGGTTTAGGTATTTGCAAGGAAGGGGAAGGGAAATGAGGAAGCCAAAATCCCTCCCTATTTTTTTTTTCTCACCTCTAATATTGGAGGAATTTGCCGGGATGAGAAATCGGTTTATAATTTTTTAACGGTGTATTCTAGATTGTCTTGAGATTAATTTTCTATCCTCTAGTACTGTTTATTAACTATTGGTATGACTCCATAAAATGGTTTTGGAATTTAGGATCTATCAAACTAAGTCTATGAACCAAAATCAAACCATAGAAGCATGACCTCTCCATATAGGTTGTCTTGTAATGATCTAAGAATAAAATTCATCTAATCGGGTCATAGAAATCCAAATATGGAAATGGTATGAAGCCCATTTTTTGCACGAATGGTAGAATCAACAAATTAAACCATAGAAATGTAAGATAAGAACACAATATTCAGTAGAAATGATTTAGAATCAGAAAAGAAGGCAAGAACCAAGAGGAACTCATGAATCAAATCTCATTTCTTGGTTCCAAAGACTCATGATCAAATTAACAACAATTAACCATGGAAAACAAAAATATGGAAAGTATTAGAATATAACGAGCACACAGCTTGAAGAATCAAGATAACTACATAGGAGAATCATCAGTTGAATGTAAGAAAATCAAGATAAGATTTAACGAGAGAGGTTCATACCTCTCAAAGAGATACTCTAGACCAATGGAGAGAAAATACTCTCAATTCTATTAATTTCTTCAATTGTGTGCTTACAAGGGAGAAGCCTCCAATTTGAAGAAGCCTAGGCCAAAAATGACATGAGAAGTCTTGGGTGTTTGTTTCCATACATAGGCTATGTTATAACACACAATTCAATATTTCAATAGCATAATTAAGCAACATAGTTAAAAAAAAAGTTATCAATACTAAAATAACTACATTTAATAGTGAATGAATACTATAAAAGTTTAAAGTGTACCGAGTAGAAGTTCTTACTAATATTAATAAAACATAAACAATCTCACTTTTCTACCATTGCCATTAATATCTATCCTGTGTATTTATTTCTACTTTTAATTGATGAGGATGCATTGGGATTGCTCTAGGTTGAATTTGATCCACTCCCAAACATATCTTAAATTGCTCCCAAATTTCAATTTTCAATTAAAAAAATTGAAGAACATATTATATAATTATTAAATAACTAGGCTATGGAGTGGACTAATTAAAAAACCATATTAAAAAACATTATGTAATAAAAATAAAACTATGCTACTGCATTGATGTGAGTCTCATGGCCTTTACCATCTTCGGACCTCTCTTCATGCTGGCTTGGTAGTGGATTTTCGTTCTCTCATCCATGCTCTAAGCTACAATGACTTGTTCCGAGTTTGTCTAGGTTGTCCACTTTGTCTTGTGAATGTGTTAATTCGGAAAACATAATCGTAGTCCTTTTTCCAAGAGTGTCTCCATAGTGTTTTGTCTTCTTTTGCTTTAGTTCACTTTGACATTTGAGGATTGAGTCGTGTTTAGTCCACTTTTAGATTTCAATATTTTGTAACTTTTATTGATGATTATTCTCACTATACTTGGTTGTTCTTAATGAAAAATTGTTGAGTTATCTTCTATTTTTCAATCCTTTTACTTTGAAATTGAAAATCAATTTGGTGTTTCTATTCACACATGTTGTAGTGACAATGCTTATGAGTATCTTTCTCATTCCTTTCAAACTTTTATGGTATCAAGGTATTCATCAAACCTCACGTGCATATACGCTTCAATAAAATGGGGTTGTTGAGTTCAAGAATAGGCACCTTATTGAAATAACTCGAACCATTTTGCGGCCAAGTTCCTCAAAAACTTTGGGGTAATACTGTTCTTTCCGCGTGCTATCTCATCAATTGCATGTCGTCCTCGATTTTAGATAACCAAATCCCTCATTTATTTATTTCTTCATCAACCACTCTACCCCTTACCTCCTTGAGTCATTAGGTCTATATGCTTTGTCCATATCCATACTCTTGACTTTGATAAATTGTATGCTCGGTCTTACATATGTCTTTTTAGGTTTTTCCCAGTCTCGAAAAGGGTATTAGTGTTTCTCACCTTTCCTTCATCGCTACATGTGATCTTAGTTGATGATACCTTCTTTGAGTCTTCTCTCTATTTTATGTCTACTTCTTTCCCCTCTGATAGTCATTCTACCACCATCACCACCCCTCTTGCTTTTGATACCACATTTGTGTCCGATGTACCACCTGATCCACCCTCGTTGCCCGCTCTTAGAGTGTACTATCGTTGGCAGTCTCTACTCGTAATCCTTCACCTCATTATATTGCTTCAAGTTATCACAATTGTCTCCATCCCTTTATATTTGTCTTTCTTCTATTTGTTCTGTGTCAATTCCTAAAACTGTAAGTAATGTTTTAGTCCATTTTGGTCAGAGACAACTTATGATTTTTGAACTGTGTGGTCTTCAAAACAATGGAACTTGGGATCTTCTTCCTTTGACATCTAGAAAATCTGTTAATGGTTGTAGGTGGATCTTTGCTGTCAAAGTTGGTCTTAATGACAATATTGATTGACGCAAAGGTCGCGTGGTAGCCAAATGTTATATTCTGATATTTGGATTGGACTATGGTGGCACCTTCTCTCCCATTGCCAAGATGGCTTCTTTCTGATTATTCCTTGCCATGGCTGCTCTTTGTCATTGGCCTCTTTATTAGTTGGACGTAGAGAATGGCTTCCTTTACGGTGATTTGCTAGAGGAAATTTATATGAAGCAACCTGCTAGTTTTTTTGCTCAGGAGAGTCTTCCAGATTGGTATATTGCCTTCACAAATCTTTATATGGTCTCAAGCAGTCTCTTAGGGCATGGTTTGGTAGATTCAATGAAGTTGTCCAACAATTTGGTATGATCAGATGTGAGCATGATCATTCAGTGTTTTATCGTCACACAACCGTTGGATGTATCTACTTGGTAGTGTATGTTGATGACATTATTCTTATGGGTAGTGATCATATAACATCTTTCAGATAAAATAACACTTGATATGACAAACTCAAATATTTCTTAGGGATTGAGGTAGCACAATCCAACAATGGAATTGTCATTTTCTCAAAGCAAGTATGGATTTGATATTTTAGAGGAAATTGGACTGATGAATTCCAAGCCCATTAACTCAGCCATATCCCAATTCAAAACTTCTACGTAGTCAGGGGGAGCCACTTCCTGATTTTGAGAAATACAGAAGACTGATTGGAAAATTGAAATATCTCATAGTTTCACGGCCTGACATGTCCTTTGTAGTTAGTGTGGTAAACCAATTTCTAAATTCTTCATGTACAAGACATTGGAATGCAATTATTCACATTTTGAAGTATATTAAAGGTGCCACTGGAAAAGGTTTGTTACATAGACATAGTAATCACACTTGTGTTGTGGGTTATCAGATGCAGATTGGGCTGAATCTCCGTCTTTATTGGGGGACATTTTGATCTCTTGGAAAAGCCACGAGTAGACTATAATAGCAAGATCTAGTGCAGAAACAAAATATAGAGATATGGGTCACCTATGAGCTCATTTTGCTCAAACAATTGCTTAAAGAATTGAGATTTGGGGAATTCACACAAATGACTTTTATATGTGATAACCAAGCTTCCTTACGTATTTCCTCAGATCCAGTATTTCACGAGAGGACTAAACGTATTGAGGTAAATTGTCACTTTATTTGAGAGAAGATTTAATTTGGAGACATCACTATCAAATTTGTTAACTCTAATGATTAAGTAGATATCTTCACTAAATCATTGTGTGGTCCTAGAATTAATTGTATTTGTAACAAGTTTGGTTCATATGAGGGAGAATCTTAAATGTAACTAGTATATGGACCTTGGTTCATCTATTTGTATTTAGAGACACTTATACATGCTCCTTTGTTGGAATAAGCACATAGAGACATATCTTTTTGTCTCTCACCATATATCTCAACAATTGTCGAATGTGAATCTGAATGTGTAGATAGATTTTTCAAAGGCACAAATTATGGCCAGGGTATTCCCATGTACCAAATCGATACTGGTGTTTGTTGTGGAAAAACCCTTTATGATGAAAAAATTACACAGAAGAATTTCGATTAGTAAGAAAAGAATAAAACTACAGGGAATATATTTCCAAGAAATCTGTCTCTCAAATATGCTTTCTATAATGTATTTTTCTACCCATTTGAGAGAGAGAATTTCTGGAAAATATTTGTTTTTTAACTTACCAATAAAGATTTTGGTATGCAATTTTTTGTCATAAACAGTTTTTCACAACAGTGTTACTCCACTTCCATAATTTGTACACATTTACATGTCACCTTCTAAGATAATCACTACTTCACTTCTCTGGTGGAATCGGACTTTGTCAGAGGTATTGTATTCTTATCTTCTCTTGTCCCTCCACCTTTGGTCTTAATTTATATCTGCTTCATAATGGATGTTATATTTCTGGATAATGTTTTGTAATATAAAAGGATGATTTCCTTGAATGTTACTTGGTCTCACGGTTGTCGTTATCCTTCCTAGCTTTGTACTTCTTGTTTGGTCCAATCGAAATGCTTGACAGATAAGTATTTGAGCCTATGTGGGGTTTTAGGTTGAAAATTTCAAGTAATAACTTCGGTTGAAAAATGAACTACTCCTTTGCTGTCATGTTGACGACTTTCCATCACTTGTACTTAATGTTAATGTAACAATTTCCTTATATGAAGTGTTGAGATTTCTAACAGCTATTAGGGAATAGAGTATTAACAGACTTTGCTTTTAGTGATTTAAATTTTTTTTACTTTGTCTGGTTGACAGGTTTCCCAACTTGCTTCTGAGGCAAAGAAAGAAAAACGTACGTTGACCAAGGAGATCTCCAAAATTAGCAACTATGGCATCTCGGTTTGACAGACTTTGCTTCAGCTTTTTCTAATTTACGTGCATCCGAGTCTTCTGATCTAGAGTATCATGTCTGGTGATCAATCTTTTCAGGACTAAGAGTTCTGTTGTTATATTAGAATATATAATTTTTTAAATTCCTTGGGTTTTTGAAGCCTTTCTGAGAGGAAGGCATCATGCCCAGAGTAAGAGAATGTGAATGAAAAGCCATCGAGTGACATAGCTTCACAAAAATGAATTTGTGTGGTTTTTGTTTTCACAATTTATAAAGTTCAATAGCTACGGTGACATTATAGTACAACGCATCGGTATGACACATTTTACATATATATTTGAAGTTGTTACAAATCAACGGGAGCATGACTCAGTTCAAAACATCATTTGACATTTTGGAGTTGTTACAAGTTACAAATCAATGATCCAGAATATTACATCAGGGCTTTTAGAACTTACAATTTGTGACAACACTTTAAACTCAAATTACGATTCCAAATTACTCAATTTAAAAAACTTTTGAATTATAATACAATTAAAAAAAAAAAAAAAAACTTCAAAAACCAATGTGCACGCTTCCATTAACATAGCTGTTATAAAATAAAAAGATAAATTGGCCATTTAAAAAAAGTAGAAGGTGCAAGAATAAATCATAAAAATAAAAAAAATAAAAGCCAATAAATATCTGTATCCAGTAACTTTGTTACAAAATAAGTATTATGGAATGTTAGACTCTTAATATTCATTATAGAAGAAAAGGGATAAGGGAAGACAGATACGACTACTCTCAAATCTAGTTATTTGATACTATCATTTAATTTTAAACTCAGGCCAATTTGGCCCATTCTATTCCAACAATTTAAGAGAAATACAGTTCTCAAAAAATTCGGACTAGAACAAATTGCTTTTATGTTTCAATGGGTTGGAACAGGTCAAGTTGACCAGTTTCACAACTCCCGCTTATTAATAACATTTTCTGCGATGAGTAAGTATATACATTGATTTGGAAAGTAGAGTTGCTTCGATATAAACAAAAATCTAGAGAATTGCGCGAATTTGGTGACAGAAACCCTTTTCTACTGCCCAAACTATTGTTTGAGAAGGAATACAATTCATACCCTGAATTGGATAATGGCATATGGTGCTCTGATTTTGAGACATTGAAAATTGAAGCGATTATATTCTTATGTAATTTGTTTTCTCTTTCCCTTTTTAATTCTATTAGTACTCTTCAAGTGAATCATCAGTCCTACTTGAGTGACGTGGGTATCTGTTATCTTTACCAATTGTTTGGCTGAAGAAAGATTGGTTGAAATTCTCATCGTCCTCATCCCCAAGATTGACCACCTTTAACAAATCAAAGACCTTAGATCTATAAGTCTTTGCAACGTGTTAAATAAGATAATCTCTTTGGTACATGTCATAAGAATTTGACCCTCACGATCTTATTAGCCTTCCTAAGGACAATGTTGTCCCTTGGAGAGGTACTTATAAGAATGTCGTTCTTGACAATGAGATTACATGCATTAGTCAAAGCAAATAATGGATTTGCATCTTTTAAGATTTGATGATTCACATAAATGTTAGGAACCATCCAAATAGAAAACTATAAATGAAAAAATTATTAAGAGAAACTATGTTTTTGAGACTTCATTTCTTCTATGTATATGTAATATTATGTTTCTTTTACGTAATATAAAAATTAAAATTAATTATTACTTTTTTTTAATATATGTGAGTTTATAATTTCTGAAGATGAATATTTCAAAATGATTTGTGATTATAGTTTAGTTATGCATTTTGAGTACTCGTAAGTAATAAATTTTAGACGATATTAAAGACTTTATCTGATATGGTTGGTTTAATGAGCTCTTAAGGATATATAAACTTAAGGTTTCGTCTAACATTTCAAATTCTAAAAGATAGATAAACTCAAGGCTTTGTCCATTTCAAACTCTAAAGGACAAATGAATTTAAAACTTTGTCTGACAAATTGAAAAAATTCGTAATGTGATTAGGCAAACGGTGTCTGATGAACTCCTTTCTCTCACAAATTTATTCACTCTAGATAAGAACAAAGTAAGAAGATAGTTTATCTATAGTTATTGTTCATGACATGACAAGTTTAATGTAATGGATAAGCTTGATAGATTTTTTTATTCTCTACTAGTAACAACCTTCCAAGTGTCATTATAGGGATTATAAAATTATTTTAGCTTTGCCTTTTTGCGCAAAGCTTCACCTATAAATAGAACCACATCTTCACAATTTCTTATGGAATAGGAAAGAAAAGCATAAATTTTGATTCATGCAACTTAAATAAAAGAATACCTGTTAGAGTAAAAGTCCAGCACCCTATGATTTTGATTGAGTGTTGAAAACAACTAAGTACAAATATGGTCAAGCTTTGGTTTTAAGACAATAGAAGTTAAAAAATAAATCATGCAAGATACAAGTGTTTCATCTGATAGACGACAAAATATTGTGTGGTCTTATTTTACATATAATAAATAATGTACATGTTTAGATGATAAGGACATAGAAATAAGTTAACCTCTTACTACTTGAAAGCGTGTAAATGCTTATTTTATGTTGCATGAAATGTGTTGATTAAAAAAAATAAAATGTTGTAGGAAATGTTCACTTCTTTCATTCGCTAAAGAGATTCATTAACAAAGGACGAGTCACATCAGAAGATCTCTTTGATAAAGAGCTAAAGATGTTTTTTTTTTCAACAAATCCTTGAGTTATCTGGACAAATTATCTACTATGTATGACACTACACTTTAAACAAATTCATGGAAAGAAATATTGTCCCAGAAGAGATAAGTACAACTAACTATTAGGATGTCACTCAAAGAAGAAAAGGGAATTTAATGTTGCATGGAGTGCATTTAATTCATCCTTCAATATCAAGTTCATCAAATGAAAGAAAGGGACTAAAAAAGAGTTGAAGTTGCTTATCACGTAGAAATAATTTCTCACCAACTACTTTCTTCAGAGCTTATATAAAGCAGCTCAAGAAGAAGAAGAAGACAATGAGAGACAAGGTTGTACTATGCTAAAACTCCACTGAAATTTCTACATCCATCAAACTTTCATTGAGAAAATTGTTTGTGTTCTATTAATGAACTAGAAGAGAGTGTACAAATATCATATATGTCGAAAGATGATATATTTTACATTTTATTTTATTATCTTATGTACTAACTCGGGAAGGAGAGCTATTGTGTGAATACATGTTAAAAATGTTTTAACCAAGAAAATTAGTTGATCTATAAAGGTGCATCTACTATACTATATCAGACGTAAAAGCCTTTGTCAGATCACTTGGCATACAAAACCATCATCTGAATAATAATAATCAAACAATATTTATGAAAGTATTTCAAATTTAATTAAAATACAATTCAATGATTCCTTCTTGTGTTTTCCTATTTTTCACCTCTAAAGGTTTGAGCATAACGTCTAGAGGAAAATAGCCAACACAATAAACATGACTCATTTGATGACAACTGAAGAAGCTTCCATTATAAAGCCTCTAGTATTCTCAAGAAGAGACTACGCATATTGGAGAGACGAGATGGAGGCGGCATACATCAAGTCTACCAGTATCGGTTATGGTACATCATAAAAAAAGAAGGTTTAGAGGTTAAGACCCCAAAGAAGAATGGAGACAAGTTGAATTCAATTTGATGTGACTAGACGACAAAGCCAGGTATGTTCTAACATATGCTCCATCAAAAGGGAGGTATAAGAACATTTAGAAGGTAAACTCAACTAAGGAGATATAGGACTCCTTATAGATTATTTATAAAGAGAACATAGAAGATGATTCAGATACTAATTTTGACACCGAATAAGATAAACAAAAGACAAATCTATGTTTAATATAGATCAAGAGGAAAATTCTAAGTCTTTCTCCAATCTTACCTTAATCTCTGATTCGTCATGCTCATCATCTAATGAAGATGAGAGTGATCTCTCCTATGAGGAGCTTTTAGATAGTTGCAACTAGTATTCAAACAATTTTTAATTTTAAGGTAAATTTTAAAGCTTTGCTTTTAGGAAACAAGAAGTTCAAACAAGATAAAATTGCATCAGATGAAAAAGTCTCCACTTTGGAACAAACTATATCATCAACTTAGTAAAGCTTAAACTATATCATTAGACATAGTATAGCTTGAGATAATTGATTAAACATGCTCCAAAATTAACATATTAAAGCATAACTCTTTTCAACTAATTTACATATGTTGAGTTTATTGACGAAATATTTCCCTAGATGATGTCATAAGATTAATATGAGTTTTGATGATAACAAATACTATAAAGAAAGAAAAAGATATAATAAGCTCATCTATAAAAAGAAAGAAAAAGCATAAGCACGAAGCATAATTGATTAGACGATACACGCTGGAAGAAACATTACATAGACGATCATTGAAGACTAAATAGATCAGAAGATAAAATCATGAAAGGAATAATACATCAGATGATATGTTGGATAGATGATCATGCAAGGAAAGATGTTGACACACTTCTTAGACGATAAAATTTCGAATGGATGAAGCAACAATATGAGATCACAACTAGACAAAGGCATTAGACAAAGCAAATGTGTACAAAGAGCGACAGATAAAAGAATCAATATACATGCCAGACAAAACAATTTTGAGCATGACAAATGAAACTGATTCATTATGATAAACAATATATCATCTCAGGGAGCATCTTTAATCTTAAGGATTACATTATGAATTATATTTTTAAAGGACGTAATTTACGAATAGATTGAAATACATTTAAATTCAAAATTGCTCCAACATGTCTTACCATGCAAAATTAGGAAGGTTTTCGAAATTGAATCAACTTTGGAATTACTAAGACAAAAAATATTGTATAAATTTTCTATCTCAATATTATTTATACATTAAATGAAATTAATTCTGATTGGTCATCTCTAGAGAAAAAAATATCTTTAGTGGAAAAAGCGGTGTAGAAGTTTCCAAAGTGAATGAGAAGATGATGAAGTTGCACTTGCACAAGCGACGAAGAATTAAAGAGAAGAAATCATGAAGCCCACAATAATCAAATAAAATTGAGAGAAGAGATGAAATGAACAAACGAAACTTGGAGAACACGATCAGCAGTTCTCAACTCAACGTTCAAAATGCTGCCCAAATGGAAAATTTTCAAATGAATTGGATAATTCATTTAAGAACATTTAAAGAGAAGATTATCTGTGATGTATAATATTCCATTCATAGAAGAGCCAAATGGTAATCAAGCGAAAGCTATATAAAGACCTGAAGATTAGGAAGAAAGCACACAAATGCATAAACGAAAAATGAATAATTTTTATGTGTAGAATTTTAGAGTTTCATATTGAGTCATATTGTCTATCTGCTTTTTGAGAAGCAAACCATTGTAAATTCTTCACATTTGAAGAATACCTATGTTCTTTGATCGTTCTCTCTAATTGAGAGTGTTTCTTTTTATTGTGAGTGGTAGCCTGATATAAATCTCTGCTTACTCTCTTTTTTTTTTTTTTTTTTCCTTTTTTTTTGTTTTTTTTAATAAATCACTTTGTTTTTCTTTTTTATTATAAATTTTTTGTTTTAATTTTAAAAGAGTTTTTATTATTTTTTTTTTCTTATTTTTTTTTTTTTAAA
>Ga0123340_1007110_pt1 | contig 10680 bp, 10 predicted proteins | sample SirMexnodulemix_FD_89961 | JGI IMG/M metagenome (GOLD analysis project Ga0123340, IMG submission 89961) | Root nodule microbial communities of legume samples collected from Mexico - Siratro Mexico nodule mix | ecosystem: Host-associated > Plants > Roots > Nodule | place: Mexico: Nepantla... | reverse complement strand
CGCCTGAGATCGTCCAGCTCATTGGCCAGCGTATCTCCGAGGGGCAGACATTGACGGACAGTCGCGTCGGACTTGGCGACCAAATCCTCGTTGCAACAACCGGGGCTGCGACGGCGGCCGGCAACGTCGCCGGTCTGGTTCTCGCCGCACCCGTTGCCGTGGTCGATCAGGACACTCGCGACAACTATGCCACCCATGTCGGAACCCTGGCGGGGACAGGCAACACACGGTCGATCGCCTCCAAGAATTGCGATCAGACCCGACCGACACCGAACTGCAAACACTGATCTCGCGAATAGAGGACTGTAACATACATGGCCATGAATAGCGTTTTGCAGCATGATTTTGATAGGGACAAAGACGGTGATTCGGGGCGATTCCGTCTCAGGCAAATGAGGGATTAGATGCGAGTTTTATTATTGCGAGCCGCCGTGTTGTGCGCCGGCCTTGGTGTTGCGTCTACAGTGCAGTCGGCCGACATCGCTCCGGGCGTTCCGGAAGCGAAGGTAGTCACGAGCGAAAGCGGCTGGACCTATACGGCCGCCCCTTACTTCTGGGCTGCTGGTCTCTCCGGAGACATGGCGCAATTCGGTTTGCCCGAAGTTCACATCGATTCCGACTTCGGCGACATATTGGATAACCTCGACTTCGCCTTCATGGCGGCGGGCGAAGCCCGCTACGAGCGTTTCAGCATCTTTGCCGACATCATGTACACCAAGCTCGGAGCCGACGCGAACACGAGAAGAGGCATCCTGGCCGACAGTGTCGATGTGACCTCGAAGACCTTCGCCGGATTGCTCGGGGCCGGATATTCGGTACTCGACAGCCAGTCAGGACATCTCGACATCGTCGGCGGCGTCCGCGTATGGTCGGTCGACACAACCATCGGATTCAACGGGGGCCTGCTCGGTGGCCGTGAAGCGAATGACGGCGCGACCTGGGTCGACGCCCTCGCTGGTGTCCGGGGCAATTACTTCTTCACGCCCGAAATCTACGTGACTGGATGGGGCCTGGTCGGCGGCGGTGGGGCTGATCTCGACTGGGATGTCGCTCTGACGCTCGGCTACAAGTTCACCGACACGATCTCGGCAGTCGCTGGCTACCGGGCGGTCGGCGTGAACTACAACAATGACGGGTTTGTCTTCGACGTCGTCGAGCAGGGGCCGATCATCGGCGTGGCGTTTCACTTCTAGGCGGCAGTCTAGGTGACATCTGGGTTCAGCGGAGAGGGTATTGCAATGAACGGCATGAGATATCGGGCAGTGGTCGCCCTCGGGGCACTCGGGCTGGGCGCAGGAGTTGCCCATGCGCAGTCGAACGAAGATCTGGCGAAGAAGCTCTCGAACCCGATAGCGTCGCTGATCAGCGTTCCCTTCCAGTTCAACTATGATCATGGTTACGGCCCCGACGATGGCGACAAGGCAACGCTGAACATCCAGCCTGTCATTCCGTTCGCAATCAACGAGGACTGGAACGTCATCTCGCGCACCATTCTCCCGGTGACATGGCAGAATGACATTGCCGGCCCATCAGGAACACAGTTCGGTCTCGGCGACACCACCCAGAGCTTCTTCTTTTCGCCTTCGAAACCGACCGAGAGCGGCATCATCTGGGGTGCGGGACCGGCGTTCCTCATTCCGACGGCGACGGACGAGTTCCTCGGTACCGGCAAGTGGGGCGCAGGTCCGACGGCAGTCGTCCTCAAGCAGGAGGGACCATGGACGGTCGGGATGCTCGGCAACCACATCTGGTCGTTCGCGGGTCAGAGCGATCGGGCCGACGTGAGTTCGACGTTCCTGCAGCCGTTCATCTCCTACACGACCAAGGACGCCTGGACGTTCTCGCTGAACACGGAATCCACCTACGACTGGGAAGCGAACGACTGGTCCGTTCCTATTAACTTCACTGTCGCCAAGCTGATCACCATCGACAAGCAGCCGATCAGCCTCACGGCTGGCATTCGCTACTGGGCGGATGCGCCGGACAACGGCCCCAATGGTCTCGGCTTCCGCGTTGCGCTCACATTCCTCTTTCCTAAGTAAGTCGTGCTGTCGCGAAGCGGTCGAGCGCCTGCAAATCCAAAGGAGATCACGGATGAACTTTCTCAAACCGGTCGCCAATCTACTCGCAACGATATCCGTTCTGACGCTGGTCTCTGTGCCAATATTCGGCCCCTCGCCCGCGGAGGCGCGACGGGCAGCAGCCGCGTGCGGACCTAGAGGTTGTGCGGCGGCGGCGTGCGGTCCACGCGGCTGCGCTGCCGGGGCACGAACTGCTCCGGGCTATCGTCCGGTACCGCGCCGTGGCGTCGTGGTCGTCGCTCCCCATCGCTACTGGAGGCCGGGCGGCGCGATCGCTGCAGGCGCCGCGATAGGCTTTATCGCCGGTGCAACAGCCGCCTCGATAGCGGGCACACCTCCCAAGCCGGGATATTGCTGGTACTACACTACGCCTGCCAAAACGACTGGCTTTTGGGACGTGTGTCCCTCGTAAAGCGCGAAGACGCAGCTCGGATGAAGACCTCGCGGGTACGATATTCGTGGCTCCTGACCACGCAGGCGATTGGGTCCGCAGCTCTGCTGAGCCAATGTTATCCCTTGTATGCTCGGTTGCTTGACGATCCAGGTCACGTGCAGGTGTACGCGGACACGCCGATGGTCACCGTCATTGCGTCGAGCGTCACGCTGGTGCAAGGCGCGCATTGGTATCGGGTATTTAAGGTTCCCTTGCCAGTGCGAGACACCCGCGTTGTGTTGGGCCAGCTAGTCCTCTTCGTCAGCCGCCTCGCCTTCATCATCGCAAGCGCCCTGTTTTCGCTGGTGCTCTTCCGTCATCTACCCGAGATCGATTTCGGCCGGAACGGGAGCGGGTTCGTCTGGCGCGGGCTCCTCCTTCTTGCGGTCCTGTTCTCGGTGTTCTGCTTCACCACCGAATTGGAGCGCCTCGGACTGGCCCTCCGAGGTCAGGAGAAAACGCTAGTCAACGCCGACCGTGCCCGACACTGAAACTGATGGAATTTCAATCCCACAAAGGAAAACGCCATGAAGCGCATGTTCATTGCCATCGCCGCACTCGCGGTCGCCCCCGCCCTCGCCTATGCAGAAGATCCGATCGTGGGAAACTGGAAAACGGAGCTTGGAGACACCGCCGCGATCACGGCCTGCGGCGGCGGCTACTGCATCACGCTCAAGTCCGGCAAGCATGCCGGAAAGCAGATCGGCACCTTCAGGGGCAAGGACGGCAGCTACGAAGGCAAGATCACCGATCCCGACGCCAACAAGACATACGATGGCTCTCTGACGGTATCAGCCAATGCACTGAAGCTTAAGGGCTGCGTCCTGAAGGTCATCTGTGAATCGCAGACCTGGCCACGCCTCTGAGACCATCAAGAACCTCTTCGACAGGGAGATTATGAAGATGGGCTCCATCTTGATCGGCGGGGCTGTCTTCGCCTGCTTGGTCGCCGCCACGCTTGTCGGCATGGCGCTGCGTGCCCGCCTGCCGGACCATCATCTGGACGCCGCCTCCAAAGACGTGATCCGCCTGGCGACGGCTATCGTTGGAACGTTGTCGGCGCTCGCCCTCGGCCTTCTCATCGCTTCTGCGAAGACCGATTTTGACAGTGCGGACGCGGAACTTCGAAGCTCGGTCGCCCGTGTCGTTCTGCTCGACCACGTCCTGACCCAGTATGGCGACGAGACCGTGGAGGCGCGCGGTCGTTTGTATGAGCTCATCGAGACGCGACTGAAAAGCGGTTGGGGCGACGGGAACGAGGATGGGGCGCCGGGCGATCCTTATGACGTATCGCAGACTGTCGAGCCGATACAGGTCGCAATCCGGGCATTGTCACCGGCGGACGAAGCTCATCGCACACTTCAGTCCCGCGCCTTGGTGGTCAGCGGCGAAATCGCCGAAGCGCACTGGATGGCCGTGGAAACCGGCACGGAAGGACTCCCGACCGCGTTCCTCGTGATCCTGGTGTTCTGGCTGGCATGGCTGTTCGCGACGTTCGGCCTTCAGGCGCCACCGAACCCCACGGTCTTCTGCATCATCCTTGTATGTGCAGTCTCTGTTGCGGGAGCGGTCTTTCTGGTCGTCGACATGGCGCATCCCTACATCGGCGTCGTCCATGTCTCGGACGAGCCGCTGAGATCCGCCCTCGCCCATATTGGCAAGTAGTGAAGGCGATCGGATCGGACGATGAAACTGAATTCCTGGAGCCCATTGATCTGCAGCGGAAGAACCTGGCAAGGGCGGGCGCGAAGGTTCTTGTGGAGGATCGCAGGCCGGTCAGGGACAGGCCAGTGCTTAAGACGGGTGCACGTGCGATCCACATCGCCGTCTGGATACGATATGAAACGACGCATTTTTTCATTGCGTCGCGGGTCCTAGCAGGTTCCTGCCATCAAAGACCGACGCCATGCAGCTCGACTCGATCAGCAAGAAGCCCGAACTGGCTCGACGCGGATGTGGCGATGCTTGAGATCGAGGATCCAGTTGCGGATCGCCGCCTTGGTGCCTGAGTAGACGCTCAAGGCGGGCGTGCCGGAGATGCTGGTCGAAGAGGAGACCAGCACGATCGAGGCGCGCCATCGCGAAGGAGCGGGAGTGCCTCCTGGACGTGAACAGAACGCCCTTCGCATTGGTGACAGCGCAAAGAACTCGCCGCCACCGGGCATTCTCAAAAACGGCGTCAATTGGAAAACGAAGTCGATATACAAGTGCTTCTGTGCTGGATGGCGTCGCAGAGCCGGTCGATGTCAACGCTCATGTCACTTCACCAGTTCGATCTCGCCCGGCTTCCAGGTCTTGTCGAACCATGGTTCGAGCGGGCCATAGAGGCGAAGAAGAACGTTCCAGCCTTTGCCGGGAACTGTTTCGACCCAGTTAGCCTCATGGCCTTCCGGCGCTATCGGGCCGAACCAGACGTCGACGGAGGAGTCCGCGTTGATCACAATGTCTTTCTTGTCGCTGCCGATGCTGGGGAATTGCTGGTCCGTCTGCAGCATCGAACGCGTCTGGTTGTCATACACGACGAACGACCAGAATTCCTTTGCCGGAATGTTTGGCGGCAGGTGCACCTTATAGGTCTTGCCACCATCGAACGGCTTGCCGTCTTTATCGGTCGTGGCGCCGGCGTACTGCGAGCCGATGCCGACGCGCTTTATCGCCATGGCCGGCGTGATGCCCGTCGCATAGTAGTGGAAGAGGACACGGGCATCCAGATAGCGAACGCCGGGCTGCATAAGGAACTCGTAGCTACCGCCGACAAACCCGGTGAACCAGGCACTGCCTGGATAATAATAGGCGTCCTTCATGCGGGTTTTAAAGGTGATGGTCCGCGCTGTCGCATTGCCGACAGCCACGGCCTCGGTGAGGATCTTCTTCATCCGCTCGTCGGGTGCGAATGGTTTGCCCTTTTCGATACCGATGGCGGCGAGCTGTCCCAGCACCTCCGGGTGATAGGCCTCGTTCGGCTCGTATTGGACAATGTCGTTTACTTCCTCGTAGAAATGAAAGTCGTTGGCATGGATGGTGTTGAACTCCTTGCCCGAGACGTTGATGATCTTCATCGGCGGGGGATTGCCAGCTTTAGAAAGGGGATAAACCTTGGCGAACTTCCTGGTGTTTTCGACAGCAGTCGCGGTGCTGCCGTTCTCGAGGAAGCCGCGCCAGAAGAAGAGGTTTCCGTAGGTTGAGGTCCGTAAGACGAAATAGCCGTTGGGTATCTCGCCTTGGTAACCCGGCGGCAAAAGCAGGTATTTTCCACCCTTGCCCTTGTCCGGACCGGCATTGCCGACGTCGCCAACATATTCGAACCAGTGATTGTCGATCATGCCAAGGATATCGGGTGGTGTCTCGATGACCAGCGGACCGGCCGTAGTGTCCAGCCACATCAGATTGTAGATGCTTTCGGTGTTGCCGGTCAGGAACAGCGAGTGCGAGTCCATCAGATTTTCGAAGATCAGGATGGTCTGGTTGTCGTTGGCGCCCTGGCTGGCCAATCCAACCCTCACGGCTTCAACCGATGCGCCGGGCATGGCATTGAGAAATGATTCGACGCCACGCATGAAATCGAGATTGTCGTAGATCTTCTCCGACGTGGCGTCATCCGGGAAGCCATCGAAAAAGTTCAGCTTGCCAAGCCTTGTGTCCACACTCTCCGGCGTGACGATCGAATCCGGTATCGGTGTCGTCATTTTCATCTTCGGTGCCGTCTCGGCAGAAGCGGCGCCCAAGCCCATCAGCACAACCGCGGTGGTGGCACAAAGCAGTCTCATGCTTTTCATTGGTCTATCTCCATGTTTGCGTGAACCGTTCGTCAACCCCTGGGCCGCGACACGGCTGAAGTGCGAGGATGCAGCAGGCTGCCGCCCTGGTTTGATCCGCATCTGCATTGCAAGGCGGGCCTTCATTTACTGCACCAGTTCGATCTCGCCCGGCTTCCAGGTCTTTTCGAACTATGGTTCCAGCGGACCATAGAGGCGAAGGATCATGAACCAGCCCTTGCCCGGAATCGTCTGCACCCAGTTGTTCTCCATTCCCGCCGGAGCCTCGGGTCCGAAGAAGACATCAACCGAGCCATCCGCATTGGCCTTGACCCCCTCGTTCTGGCTACTGACGCTTGGAGCTTGCTGATTGGTTTGCACCATCGAGCGGGTCTGGTTGTCATAGACGATCACCGACCAGAAATCCTTGACTGGAATATTCGGCGGCAGGCGCATCTTGTAAGTCTTACCGCCATCAAAGGGATTGCCCTTTGCATCCTGAACCGACCAGGGATATTGCGAGCCCTTGCCCACCATTTTCTCCTCCATCGCCGGCGTGACGCCGATGGCGAAGTAATAGTAGAAGACAGCACCGTCCAGATTACTGACACCGGGCGCCGCCTCAAACTTGTAGCCGCCAAAGAACGGCAGCCGCCACGTACTGTCCGGATAGAAATACGCATCCTTCGCGCGAATTTTGAAGGCGATCGTGCGGGCCGTTACGGCGCCGATGTTGGCGGTCAACGGTATCGGCCGACGGGTAGCCGTAATTGAGATTCAGCGTCCCGATCGAGGTGTCGATCTTGTCCGGCACGGCGACGCCCGATGAGAAAGGCGTCGTCATCTCGTAGGTCTGTGCGGAAGCGGTGCCCAAGCCCATCAGCACCGCCGCAACGGTGGCGCAAAGCAGTCTCGTCGTGCGCATCACTGCTCTCTCCCTATCGACATCCGCTGCAAGAGTAACGCGGGCCAACCTCAGGTAGCGTTTCACGGTGCTTCATCCTTTGTTGCAGTCCGGGCTGCGCGGCGCCCGATCCGGCACCGCGCAGCAGCGGGTTGGGGATTATTGCGCAACATGGATACCGGGCGGCTGCCACGCGCCCTTGCCGACCGGCAGAATTGAGGCCGCTTCTGTTTTCGGCCAGTAGAGCCGCATGACCGTATAGATCGGACCGTTCGGCGCCGGCAGCCAGTTCGATTCCTTCTCCGCGCCCGGCGACTTGTGCTGGATGTATAGCGTCAGCGATCCGTCGGCGTTCTTCTTCATGCCCGGCAACATCGGCGAGTTGATGAGGTAGCGATTGACCGGGTTCATGATCAGCAACTGGGTCTTGCCATCGTACATTGTTACCGACCAGAAGGCGTTGACCGGCGGCAATTGATCGGCCGCGAAGGTCAGCGTGTAGTTGTGCTTGCTGCCGTCGAGCGGCTTGCCATCATCGTCGACGCGCGTGAGCGGATAGACCGCCTCGACCGAATCGTTGCCGTAGATGCCCGCCTGGGCGCCCGCGGCGCGTTTTAGCCAGTCGCCATTGTAGAACGGGGCATTGCCAAAGAAGGAGTTGACCTGCCATCCGTTGAGCGACACGCCGCCCTTTGCGACGGCGTCGTCGACTTTTCGTTCGCCTTGCTTCATTCCGACGAGAATTTCCGCCTTGTGCTCAAGCGGGAGATCCTTGAAGCTGAATGTCTTTCCTGGCCCGACACCGATGCGCGCAAGCTTCGCGCGGATATCCTTCTCGCTCTCGAGCGCCGGCGCGAACTGCAGGCAGAAATCGAGATACTCGAAGAAGTTCTTTTTCGCGAGCTCCTTGTCGATCTTCGGAAAATTCACGGGCGGCGAAGCGGGCGGCGCCGGCTGCTTCAGATAGGCGGAAAGCGGCTGGGCCTTATAGTCGGCTTGCACCTTCATCACGTTGTCGATGTCGCCCGGATCAAAAAGCTGGGTGCGGAAGAGAACGAACGAAAACTGCGTAGTCGACTGGAACACCTTCTTGACTCCGGCGGGAGTTGCTCCCTTCCACTCCGGTCCTACGACCATGTAGTCGCCAGCATCGCTTCCAGTGGCGCGACTGCCGATATAGCCGTAGTTGAATGTGTTGCCGTCGATAAGCTGGACAGCGTAGTAGCGCTTTGGGTCAACCGGCGGGACCGAAACCACCATCGGCTCCGCCCTCAGGTCCACCCACAAAATCGAATAGGGCGTATCGCTGTTCGGCGTAACGACGGCTGTATCTTTATACGTAGCGACGTGGGATAAGTTCTTGATCTGATTGAACGGCGCCTTGAACTGCCCCGACTTCCGATCAATGGCAAATTCGTACATGGTGCCGTAGTTCAGCACGATCGGCAGACCGTAGATGAAGCCTTCCTCGGCGATGTCCTTTGCTTCTATCAGGCGAGGCCAATCGGCGCTGCTTTTTGCATTCACCAGCGTGGGTCTCGCGGTCGTGGCGACGAGTGCGGCCATCGCAGCAGAGCGAAGCAGAGTGCGTTTCGTAAGCATCTGAACAACTTCCTTTCGGTTCGTGGCGATCAAGCGCGCGCAAGTGGCGGGAGAAGTTAAAGCGACTGCGGTGGTTAACGAAGCCTCCTTGGCGTCCACTTTTGGCCCATCTGACACTGCGGATTGGCTTCCAGCTTGAGCTGGCCTTCGAGGGCCGAGCTCGTTCCAAGGCTCCACGGCGTGAACGGGTGGATCTTGAGGTTGTCCTTGATCAGCTTCACGGCAGGCTTCGGGTCATTGTCTGTGAAATGCGTCCGTGGCGCGCAAAGCACACGGTGTCTTTGATCGTGCCAAGGGACTTCAGCGGCTGTTCGATCACCACCGGTCCTCCCAGCTTCGAATTTTCGAACGGCGCTTTCGCTGAGAGCGAGCCCGCCGCCTGCCGCGGACGCTGCGATGCTAGAACGAGTAACGAGACTGATCTTTTCAGCGCTGTCACGATGTGCCCCATGGTTGCGAGCGGCTCCCCGTCTTCGATCCGCTTAGGAGGACAAGACTGCCTTTGAGGATTGGAAAGGCGCAAGTATGTTACTGTAATATACCAGTATCGGCGCCCTGCAGCGCCGACGACCTTCGGGAGAAGGCCTGAGGCCTGCGTGGACGGCGATCAACTTCTGCGATAGACGCGGCAAGACCGGCTGGCGCGACGTCGAGATCAGCCGCGGCTCGTTCGACGCCACCTGCCCGGTCGTCGCCGTCGAGACCTGGATCAGATTCAAAGCTCGCCAAGCGTCCTCTCTTCCGCTGCGTCACCGGCCAGAGCAAGGACGTCGGTCCCGATCGCCTCCGACTAACAGGTCGCGCGCTTGATCAAGTGCATGGCCATGGCCGCAGGCGATCTGGCTGAGGGCGGGCGCTGAAATTCTCCGGCCATCCGCTCCGCGCCGGCCTTGCCTCCTCGGCCGAGGTCGACGAGCGCTATCAGAAGCAACTTGGTCATGCCAGCGCGGAAATGACCCGCAAATATCAGCGGCGTCGCGACCGCTTCCGGGTCAATCTCACCGAAGCGTCCGGGTTTTGAACCGCGGCCGACTTAAGCCAAGTTCTCGGCAAGTTGCTCCCAAATCCGTCGGTAACAGTCGCGCACACGGCGCCAGCGGGCATAGACACGCTCCCGCGATACAGTCTTCGGCCATCCGTTCCGACCGCGCATTCGGGCCCTCCGACGTGGAACGTGGCTGCGGGGGAGCCGGAGAGAGCAAGGGTTGGTTTCGCCATGGTGCCTCTGCCTCAACAGTGTCGCGTAACCAAGAGAGCGAAGTGGGCCTTCGAGCTCCGACCAAAATCGTGCATGCCGAAAGTTCCGGTCGGAAGAAGATTGGCGAAATTAAGCATCATCCCAGTTTGCCATAGCCGCCTGGTGACCGACGAATTGACAGAAATACAGGCATTTCGCCGAATCCCTTCTCGACGAACCAGCATCGAGGGCTGTGTTGCGAACCGGCGTCACATGCTCAAAGAGCTCATCGAGCAGATGGCGGGCAGCAAGGCTGCGATTAGTGCGACATCAGCACCGGCATTGAGACGTTATTCAGCAGATCACGCGTCGCACCGCCGAACATATCTTCGAAAAGCGGCGAGTGACCATAGGCGCCGCAGACGATAAGATCTGCGCTCTCTCGGTCGAGGCCGGCAAACAACGCACTGGTGAAATCGTTCTCCCCCGTATTGCGCCATCCCGCCAAGACTACCGCTACCCCATGGTGCTCGAGATGCGCCTTTATCGCCTGAACATCTGCATTTTTGTCATTGTAATTGCTCGCGAACACGAACAGGAAAACCTTGCGTGCGGCCTTGAGGATCGGCATTGCGTCGTGAACGGCCCTGGTTGACTCGCGACTGAAATTCCAGGCAATGACCACCTGCTCTCCGATTGCGTCTTCTCCTGTCCAGCCCGTTGGAAGG
>Ga0123340_1007108_pt1 | contig 10681 bp, 5 predicted proteins | sample SirMexnodulemix_FD_89961 | JGI IMG/M metagenome (GOLD analysis project Ga0123340, IMG submission 89961) | Root nodule microbial communities of legume samples collected from Mexico - Siratro Mexico nodule mix | ecosystem: Host-associated > Plants > Roots > Nodule | place: Mexico: Nepantla... | reverse complement strand
TATTATTATTATTATTATTATTATTACTATTATTATTATTATTTTTAACGAAATACCTTTTCATTTCTGATTAATTGTATATGTGTTACATAATCCATTACGAATGTGTTTTTAATCTCCTATAGGTTGATTTCTTTGCAAATCTTCATTGTTATAGAAGAAAAGAAAGACATGACAATTTAACCTATTTTTTCATGTTTATTTATTTATTTATTATTTTCATACTTTGCCTTTTTTTTTTATCTTCGTTACTCGTCTATCTACTTATCTTTTAAAACAAACATGTCCTTATTATTCTAATAATTCTCCTTTCAAAAATATTCTTTATTTTGTTTTAGATAAATATGACTTGGATAAGAGTGATATCTTTCAACCTGGTAAACATAAAATAACTATGATATTCATTCATAGGATTGATCACATTGAACCGTCCAACATGGGTCATGTTGATGTTAGCATCATGTAGAATATTGCACAATTTGAAATTCTTCTGATAAGGATGTTTTTCTTGGATTGTATAATTTCGAATTTGTATAATTCTTAACTTTACTAATAAAGTAGTTTTTTAATTCTAAATTGCTTAATTTAGAAAAAAAATTGCTTTGTTCAATTCAAAAATAACTAAAAAATGAGTGAGATCTCCATTATTGCTCAAATTCGTTGAAAAAAAAGAACAAATACTTTTCCAAATAAGCTAGCTAGTTAACTTTAACCTCTAAAAAAAAACCTTGTTCTCCAAAAATTTTCTGTGCCAAAACAACAGGTCGTGGGGCAACAGTGGAGAGCAACACAACAATTAAGCTTTTGAGGGTTAAAAGAGTTATAAATAAATAAATAAATAAAAACGGTGTAAAATGAGTATTTTAAAAAAATGTAGAAGGAAAATATGAGGCGTGGGACAAAAATAAGGGGGTGCGGAAAGTAAAAGGCCATTGGTATCAGAGGCAAATATTTTAGTCCGAATGTGTTTCGGTTGGGCAACAAACCACATTAAAATGTTGTAGAAAAATAACTATGAAATAGTAAGAAGGAAATTGGGCCATTTTATACACAGTTTTCTTTGGTGCTCTTAGTTTCCTGGTCTCTAGTATCCATTTTTTAGGGTATGATGATAATAGAAGGTTAGATCTATACCTTCACTTGCCATGGATCTTCTTTTATTATTTATTACCTCATACCTAGGTACTTACCCTCCATTTTAACTATAAAAATATATAAGTAAGGAAGGCTTCTATAACTTTTTCATATTGAATATTTCTCGATGAGTACACATACAAAAACCTAAACTAGTCATAAACCTATTTTATAATACTTAAATTACAAAATCTAATTGACAGGTTTGTTAACACGATTTATTAGATATTAAACTCATTTTCCTTTAAATTTATTTACTTTAATTTCTCTAAACATATATATTTTCACATATTTAACCAGCATGAGCAAAAACATGTATCAAATCTTTCTTCATCTGAGCAGGTTTGAGAGTTGAGAGCTTGTTAAGGTAGACGAAACTGGTTCTCGACTAAGTATCTAAAAAATACGCTAAATATCTCGTAATAAAATAATTAATTAAAAGTAAACATATTAAATACTGTAGGCATATTCAAAACATGTTTACAGAACCATTAGAAAATGAATAATGCTAGATTAGTAGTGCTGCTTTTTCTAGATGTTCTTAGTAATCTCTTCAAGTCTTAACAAGTTATTCCACTAAGTGGAATCTGGAATTAGGAAAGATACACGTAACTTTCCAATGATTAATAATGAGGCAAATTTTGAGCTTTGGCTTCCTTCCAGAAGGTTGATACTTAATTTGGTTATAATTTATTACAACAGTGTGCAATAAAAATAAGGGTTTCAAACTTAGCCGAAATCCTGTCCCCAGATTTTGGACTTTTTGCTAAATCAAAGATGCTGATGGCTAGTGGTGGCAAGAGAAAACGAAGAACAAAAGGTGGTGCTGCTATATTTTATAGGGAACATTGTCACAAGTTGAGTAGCAAAACTTGTTGCGATAATTGAGCTGAAGTTGGGGATGAACTAAAGCAACACTGGGAGGGTCAAACTAGAAGCTTAAATGATCTTTGATAATTGAAACATTGAAATTTGGGAACTTAATTCAACTCACACTGCTCTTAGATGGGTCAAAGTGTTGGAACTTGTGAATGAAAATAACATAAATAATGATGTGTGCGTTGTTTAATTCAATTTTTTATCTGACTAAACTTTCATTAGTGCCCTTATTAAGGCATATATTAAGTAGGGTAACAATAGTTTTACTTAGAAAATAGGTGTTAAGTAGCATATCTCTCAAAGTCATGTCATGAACTACTTTTCACAACATTGACTTGTAAGCTTAAGTAGGGCAAGAGTGAGTTAATTTCAAACTCTTTCTCCAAGTCACCAAAGGAATCCATAACTGAAGCCTTTTTCAATATGTAGGATTTAATTTCTTGTACCTTAGAAGTATTGATTACCAAACAATATTTCTCAACCAATAAACTATTGGTATGAGGAAATTGGCAACAATATGACAATAAAACAAACAACGGATAATACATTGTTTTTTTATTAAGCTAAGAAAGACGCAATTTGGTAAGGGATAAGTTAGAACATAGTTATTTATTTATTTTTTTTACCATAATATGTGATGGATTGAGGGCATTTCTTATTACCAAGCATATCTTTAGTTACATTTCTTAAAAAGTGAAAGAAATGAAGTACTTTAATTTTGAAATAAAAAAAAAAAAGTCACTCAGATACCACTTATAAGTTCTAATTAAAATACTATAATGTTATTTTAAATAACCTGTAACTATGATGCAAATTTGGATGATAAAATCTATATTTACACTAATTCTAAATTTTAATAATGATAATAATTCAATCCATACCAAACTAAAATGTAAAATCTCGCAGTATATAGTTTAATTGACATAAAATTGTTATATAACTTAATTAATTCTTTAGAATTCAAATTCGCAATTATATTAAATAATTAAACAAACTTTTTTACTATCTATATTCCTACTCAGTTGGAACATATTACTTCTAATAAAGAATACTCGTAGTTTTCTACTAAAAAAGTGATTTCCCTCCGTTGTAATAGCTTGTTTTATACTGATAGTAAATAATTTGTACATATAATTTAATCTATCCAAAATAGTTTATTCTAACAACATTAATTAATATGGATTAATTCATCCATTTAAGTGTGCACCTGTGAAAAATCACATTGCAGATAAATTGTTTGTATAGTTCGTTTATATTTTTTACAAATTTTAAGTGTCCGAAAAACTTACAGACAATTTATTCAGACCCGCCGCACAAACCCTAATTTTTTTTTTCAATTAAAAGACAATTAATAAGCACATTTATGTATCCAAAAAAATCAAGTTTAAATCCAACAAACATCTAAATAAAAAAAAACAAAATTTAAATAAAAAGTGTATTGAATATTAAATCACACAACAAAATATAATATTACACCACTTTTTTCATTAATAAAGTTTGTCTCATTCATATGTAGTTTATTCTTTCAGTTTTTATATTTATCGACTTAATTTACAATACAGTACTAGTAAAAATTAAGTAAATAAAAAGTTTAGAATATATTAAACGTTCTAATTTAAATTTTAAAGAGAAAAGATATCATATAATTTATTTAGATTTCATATATATGTTCACGGGCTGAACCTGTTTAATCCTTAAATTATGCTAACTGAACCAAAAATTCACATCTAAGAAAATCCCAAAATTTAAAACCTACATCCACGCAGATTAAACATAAAAACCCTTCTGATTGGTTCAGGTTTGCCGCAAATCATTGTTAGAAAAGGGATTATTATTATGTAATGTAATTATGTTGTTGCTATGTTGACTTCTCTGGAGTTGGTTATTTAAACTGTCTTTTATTGACTTTATCTTAGTTCTTTCTTTTTCTGATGGGAAGAAAATGATGGTGACTTCTTCAACATTGAGGTGTTAGATTTCTAAAATGGTGCTTACAAAATCAAACATATAATCATAACTCACTCTGTCAGATATTTCTCAGAATGAAAGAAGAAATAAGATTTACAAACCTCCGCCAATGTGGAAAGATATGACAGTTATAAAAATAAATAAAGATAAGAAACAAAAAGTGAAAGCTAGAGCGATCTCCCTGTTATAATTGTTATGCATTTATAGAGTATAAGAAATTCATTTCGAGTTTATACATGAAAGTATACATTTATAAAATAGGTTTCTCCACATGAAAATGGAAAATCCATAAAATATATATAATAGAAGGTGAGATGACTAGAGGTAGTAAGCGAAGACTATCAATTAAAATCGAAAATCCTATAACTGAGGAAGAAAACAGCTTCTGAGAAATTTTGATTTTGAGAAAGAAAAGAAGCAGAGAAACTAAGAATTAAAGAACAAGAATATGCTAGTAGTGTATTCTTTTGAACGTTACATTTTCCACCTTATGTTTTTAAACTTGCACCACCTTATAAATTAAAATTTCAATTTTACTTTTATAATTACATATTTCTAACTAGTTATGCAAACTATACACTATTACTTAAATTTTTAAATTTGAATTAATGAAAATAATACCGTGTGAGCTAAGTCCTAAGCTGCAATTGGGAGTTGAATGAGTGTGAAGTCCCCCAACTAAAACAAATCTTGTGGCCCACTATAGGCCTGGGCTGGGACCATGAGGCTGGCCCATTCCCTTTTTTATTATCATCTTTTTAAAAGTTAGCTATCAATTTGTTATGGTTTAGTTGTCTGAGCAATTTTAGTAAAAATAATAATGATTAGATATTTTTTATTTGACAATCTCAGTATTTATATATTTTCATAATTTAGCTAATTACTATCTCTTAATGATCCTGCATTTAGTTCCTGATAATATTTTAAGTATACAAACAACTAAACTAAAAGATAATTATTCAATTCGTGAAATGTCTCTAACAATGTTATTTATTTTTATAATGAATAATCTTTGAAATACTATAACTGAATGAAAATATACCCAACTAAACTAGTAAAAAGAAGAAATTAATAAGGAGTATTTTGTATTGTGAGGGAAAAGTGGAATTTAGGGTGGGTTTGGTGCATAATTCAAACCACGTGAGAATTAAGAATGAAACTGTGGTTGGTTAGTGTGTTTTATGACGTAAGCAATGATTCAACTTCACATCTATGTATTAAGAAATTTATCTGCAGCTTGACCCGCGTTTTAGGTGTAAAACAGAAGTCTCCACTCAACCAAGTTTTCTTTCTAGTCAAACACCACTAATCTTAATCTTATCTAATTAGTACATTCCTAACCAAAAACTCCTTTTAATCACAACAAATGTTTTTTTTCCTACAATTTTAACTTTGATTCACTATTGCGAGTCAAATTTCTCGAGTTACTAACTTTTTGTAGTGTTTATGAAGATGTTGTAGTGTTTTATTCTTAAAAATGATTGTGGATGCTCTACACGAAAAGATGTTCGCATTACAATGGTGTGGTGAGGATAATCTTAAGGTTTAATTGGGTTTTAATTATTTTATAAATTTGAATATTTTAAATTAATTTTTTATTACAAAAATTGTTTGATTAAGTGTTAAAATATTTTTTTATTTTTATTTAAGTACTTGGTAATTTAATTTTATTGTCATGGAAAAAGAAAGAAGTTGATTACAGAATTGAAAAGGATTGAAGAAATAAATAACTAGTTAATAGATAATCTAAAGATAATATACAGAAGTAATGATCACAACATACTGTTTACTTAAATAAGAATAATTTAAAAAAATTATAAAATAAAATTATGAATTTATTAAAAAATAACTAAATTTATAAATCGGTTAAAACTTGATCAAATCTAATTATATTCTACTGTTAACATGAAAAAAATATCTACACTTATTTTTCAGAGGAAGGTATACATGCGTTATAATTTCTGAATAATTAGAGTATAAATGGTTGGGGTGTTAATAAATGATCCTATATAAAGAAGTCGAAAAAATGATTTCAAAGTTTTTTAAAAAGTATATTTAATTTTAAAAATTATCCAATTCAATTCAAATGTTTACATATTTTATTCATAAATTTATAATATCACTTTATATTTATATTTCTTATATATTTATAATCATCAGATAACTTATATCTATTTATCAAAAATATATTTAATTAAATATAATATTTTATTAACTATTTGAGTTAAGATACAAAAATATAATCATCAACTTGTGAATTTATATTTGATCTAATATTTATTTATTATTTTGAAAAATATATTTAAAATGTTATACTATTATCAGTTATATAATCACACATAAATGGCATATTTCATATTTTATATTATATATCTTACTATTTATTTAATATTAAAAGTAGTAGTAAGAAATAAATTGAAAACCAATTCAATTCAAACCGTTTTAAATTGGATCGAATATTACATTTTTGAAAAAAACAATATTGAGTGATGATTTTTCAGTCTAACATATAAAATCTATAATAAATGGAGTTTTTCCTTTGTTTGGGTGTCTAACAATCACTATTTTTCCAATTTTAGACCAAAATTAGAGTACGTGTTTTTCATTTTCCCTATTTGTCTTTAAAATTGGCCAAATTAATAATGTATCCATTATTATATTTTATAAAAGAGAAGTCTTTGTCAGGTAAATAAATGTTATGTGTCAATACAGTAAATATTTCCCTGTTAAAGTATCACCGAAATATTTACTTTTTAATTCATAAAAATACATAACTATAACAATTAATTATTTTTAATACATAAAAATGTATTGGCCACATGCCTTTTCACTTTAACATCGGAAAATTATTTATCTTACAACAACAGCTATCAAATGTTTGCATATTTTCCATTTAAGTTAACTTTAACCTAAACACATTTCTAAGGTTAATTAGGTGTGACTAATCCAATAATCCTTGCACGTTTATACTGGAGCCAAACTAATTAAAATGATTAGTTATCGTCCTAATTAGTATTAAGGAAACTCAGGAACCACTAGAATTGGACAATGAAGTATTGACGTAATTGAATAGTGAGTAGTTTCATCACGTAATAAGACTATAAAAGTTCTTTTCGGCCTTATCTAAACCTCATGTAGGACAACAACGTCTCCCATATGCCCAACTAATCAGGCATAAAAAACATGGTTTTATTTCCGTTTACTATATCAATTAATATATTTTCATTAAATATTATATGAAGAAAATATTTCTTTTTACTTCATTAAGCTACCCTTTTGGCTAAGCACAAGACAGAATCTGCATAATAGACCAGAAGTTTTTTCTGTCAATTTTTATTTCCTTTTGTTTCATTCCCTTCGTTCACTAATCTACTAATCAATTTTTCCCAAAAAAGGAATACATAATTTAGTTGCTTGGTCAGAATGTTCACTTGTAAAAAAGCATTAGCAACCATGAAGATGGATTACAGACGAAAAGAGATATTTTCATGTAAAATTTGTATTTGTATTTTTATTGAAAAACATTCATAGATGTTGATAGAATCTTACCTTTTTCGTTAATTAATGTTCACGAGAACAAGAGATAAACATATCTCATGCGACTGTTAAACTAGATGAGTTGGTAACCGTAGAAACCACAACGATATGACTCATTTAAACTAGAGTGTAGTGAGTTGCAATGTAAAGAGGAAAGTAAATTTATAACACATGATTAATATATATACTTTGTCTAATTTACTATTACACTTTGAAATGCATTTTTCTTATTTTGGAGAAGTTAAATCCAAAGCATAGGCTAATGAAAGAAAAATATCTCTTGCAGGTAGTTGTGAAAACTCAATTAAAAATAACACTATAATTAAGAAATAACAATTAAGAGAAAAAAAAAAATACTATTGAAGGAAACATAGAGAAATTGGACAAAAGAACTTCATTCTAATGCACTGATTATATTACCTATAATCGGGAGTAACAAACTCTAGCACTCTGGATAGAAAAATTTATAATTTTTAGGATATTCGAATAAATGTATTGAGTTTAAATGGATCTATTTTAAAGTTGTTTGATTGATTTGTTTAGATAAGATAATTTAAATGTAGTGAATTATTTTGATAAAGTATTTTAAATTTTATATAATTTAAAAAATTATTTAAATATTAAATAATTTTTAAAAATTAAAAAATATTAATATTAATAATTTTTTATAGTAGATTTTAATTGATGTTATTTTTTAAAAGTTTTTTAAGATTTATTTTATTTTATTTTTGTAATTTTTTTTTTCAATTTACGTTAAAAAAAAATATTTAAGTTATGAAATATTAGATTGAACCAAACTCAAGTAAATAACACTGGGTCGGGCTTATGAAAGTTTGGGTTGAGTTAGCCCAAATCAAAGCAAGCCAAGTTCACTCAAAGCCAAGTCAAGTCGAGCCGGTCTAAGTTCAAGTTAAGTCGAATCTTTCAGGATTTAGGTTGAACCGAATTAGCTTTGGTCTAAGCTAAGATGATCCAACTTGGACAAAGGTCAAGCCGAGTCTGCCAAGACTTAGGTTAAGTCAAGTGAGTTTAAGCCTAGGTCAAGCCAAGTTAGTTTGGGCCTAGGTCAAGCCAAGTCATGGCAAGTTGACATTCTATCAAGTCAGAACGGGTCTATGTTTATTCGAGTTGGGATCAACCACGTTTTAGCCGAGTTGGCCTAGACCCAGGTCAATCCTAAGCTGATCAAAACCAAGTCAAGTCAAACTCGATCAAGATCAAGTTAAGCCTTTCCTGATAAAGACAAAGTTGAACTGAGTCTGCCCAAGGCCAAGTCGACCTGAAACGGCTAAGACCCCATTCATCTAGTTAACCTAAGCCAAGGTCGAGTTGAGTTGACTCAAGCCCAGGTTGAGTTGAGTTAGGGCAAGCCCACATTCAATCCAATCGAGGTGGGCCACATTCATTTGAGTTGGGATCGACCTATGTTTAGCCGAGTTAGACTAAGCCTAGGTCGATCTTAGTCTAATTAAAACCAGGTCAAGCTTATAGTAATTAAGACTAAGTTAAGTCAGTCCAAACCTGGTCGAGTTAACCTGGGCGCACTCGAATCAACACGGGAGTGCCAATTGCAACCAAGTGGGCTTGGGTTAAGATCGAGCTGAGTTGGCTAGGACCAAATCTAGTCGAGTTAGAATATGCCCAAATCAAACTGAGTTAAGTTAAGCTCATATTCACTTGAGTTAGCTAAGACCCACATTCAACTGAGTTGGGCTAAACTCATGTAGGTCCTAATCTAACCTAGGTTAAGCTAAGTCAACCTAGGCTATATCAAGGCGAGTTGGCCTAGTGGTTGAGGAGTCGATTCATTCTGAATCTAATTGAAATTTAGTTGGATCTGTATTGAGACAAAACAATGGATCAAGACCATATCAAACTTAGTTTAGGTTAAGGTGAGTCTACATGAACTCAGGTTAAACATAATTAGTCCATACACTCGTTGACTCAAATTAAAAAAAAAAAACAGAATATGAATTTGAGAATAGAAAAAAATTTAATTTCTTACTTATTTTTTAGGTTGAATTTAATTCTAATTAATCAATGAAATTTTATCATTCTAATTTCTTTCAAAATTTCTTATTCAAACAATACATTTCGTTATAAAATATTTTAAATTTCCTAAAATAAAATAAATTACCTTCCCTATCCAAATACACTTTAAGATTTTGAATTCATCGTATGACAAGTATTTGTATCTAATATAAATCCCGTAGATACGGTTTGAGTATGGGATAACTACACAATTATAATTTCCAAAATCTATCATAAGACAATAGTTTTCTCTAACCATTGCAATATTAACCACACTTTCTTCTTAATCTCGAAACATGATTGATTCCATATACAAGCATAGTTTGCATACGAGGTTTGTTTTATTAATAGCAAGAGTATGATCATAACTAAATACTAATTGCAAAACATGTTTTTCCTTTTAGTGGAAAAGCCAACAAAAGCAGCCACTTTCTTTGTTACGGGGAGGAAAGAACTTCCCTACATTTTGAGCAAATGACCAATGAAAGTTGACAACAGACAAGAGTTGATCACCATTAACTGTTGTTGGCGCATACTTTAACTTGTGGCTGTGAGGGATTCGAGGAGGCCTTTGAAATGCCCTAAACTTGAAAACCATGCATGCTTAATTATTATTTTATTTATAATTAAATAAGTTTTTTCTACTTCCAAAACTATTTTTAATACTTAACTTTTAATAAATATGTTAATTTGATGACATGATTTTATTATTTTTAACTAACACTGTTTATATGTTGACACGAAAATGTTAGTACACATACAAATATTCGAATATAAGATGATGTTAACCCTAATAATTTAAGAATCATTAACAAAATTAATGTTACATGTGTGTTAAATGTTATAAAAATTTTAAACACTAATATATATATTTTACTTATGATTGTTTCATCACAAAACTTCACGCAAGTGATAGGCATCCATGAAAATGATGTAACAAGGTGTACTACTACACGGATAGAAAAGCTAAAGTGATGAAGTGTTTCCAATCAAAGGTCATGCATGTCACTCAACGAAAATTCTGTTCGATCATTTTAAATAAAATTTCATGTTTAAAATTTTCAAATAAGAAGAGTTTCGGGTATAAATGATGAATCAAGTTTTCAAAATATATATATATATATATATATAT
>Ga0123340_1007106_pt1 | contig 10681 bp, 9 predicted proteins | sample SirMexnodulemix_FD_89961 | JGI IMG/M metagenome (GOLD analysis project Ga0123340, IMG submission 89961) | Root nodule microbial communities of legume samples collected from Mexico - Siratro Mexico nodule mix | ecosystem: Host-associated > Plants > Roots > Nodule | place: Mexico: Nepantla... | reverse complement strand
TTATTATATATCAAATATTTAAATAATTTTAAAAAAATAAACTCCTTTAATAAATTTATAGATTCATCTATTCGTCGAAACTTAAGACTATGTTCGTAAATTTGTTTTGCAACTTTTATTGCTTAAATTTGAGCTAAACATATTATTTCTAATAAACATAAATATAGTAAGGATTGCAATTTAGTTTTTTTTATTTCATGGGTACAATTTTTTTTTTTATAAAATTCTAAGTACGATAAAATTCCATTTTCAAATATTTAATACAACAAGACATACAAAATTCATCTCATTGGTTAAACTAATATCACATATGATAGTTGGTTAAACTAATATCATATATGGTAGTTTATACACGTAGTTGGTGGTTGTTGCATGAGGACCATAATTACATTATCGTTGGGTAGCATGATTACATGAGAAAAAAATTATTTAATTCTCAACACGTAAACTCCTATTGCACATGCTGGTCAAAATCAATCAATCAATTTTCTTTGATAATTCACACATTGAGCTAGTTAATCCTTTGGGTATACGACAAGTGGAGGAGCATAGCTTGCATTTAATTTAAAAAGAACCGTCCATCTTTTGATCACTCCGACAAACATTGTAGTACGAATTCACAAGTTTTTCAACCCATGTTTTCAACTATAGATCACTAGCTTAATAAATTACACTACTTAGTGTGGTTGACTTGTTCTTATTTATAATAATGGTAAAATTGGAGGGTTGGCCCCTACCCACCAAGATACTAAGTCAAAATGGTAACTGCACATGACATGAGTAACCACAAAGTTCTTCAATGCACCTATATAAAGTTGCCAACAACAATGCTTGGTTACATAACTCACGTACAAAATATATTAGGGTACAAAATTTGGATTTTCAATTGTTGACTTCATTCATAATCAACAATTTTGTGGGTTACATCTTCATGAATAATTAACTTAGTTTCCAAAAGGATAAAGCACTAAAGTAGCTAAAGATGCACATTATGGTATTTTGAAATAAGTAATTCTGCTAGGTGTATGGACAGAAGCAATCTAGTTACTATGATGCCCTTGTGGGGGGGTTTTCTTTTTCTTAGCCCTAATTTTGTGGAAAATATTAAGTACTTTTTAACTATAATAATTTCCACTAACTTTTGTATGATACTTAATTAAATGCTATTAATATTTTATAAAATTAAAGTATATGTTATATAAACATTGGTTGACACTATCAATAGATATTATAGTTTTGACCCATGCTGTGTAACATGCTTACAGATAATCTTTATCTTAAGTAGTTAGTATCTTAATGCAAATCAATCACATCAACATATGTAAACAATTATCAATGTAGAATTCTTCGTATGTGCCATGTAACAATTCCTATAATCTTTCACTTCAATAATTTCCACACTTTGTAGTGAAATATTGATCATGAACTTTTGAACAAAGAAAAGAAAAAGAAAGGATTCGATATCTTGTGGACACTTTAGTGGTTTACGTTTTCTGTTTTCTAAAGCCTTTGTTCCACCAAATTTGTGTACAATTTGAGCATTCACATCCAATAGATTTACCCTATAGGTAAGGTTTGGATTTGGTCATTATCCGTTTAGATATGTTCTGAGTCATTTTGTGCAACATCTTTTTAGGGTTTAGGTATCCCATCAAAATTTATGATGTAAAAAAAAAAAAAAAAAAAAAAAAATCCACGAAGGTTATTTCTCTTACATAACAAATTGTTCATAATACAAACCATAAAATATTATCAAACCAAAAAAATAATGTTTACATAAAAAAGTGGAGATTAACTAATATGTTGGGATAAACATTTCCTTAAATGTGAGAAGTTTAAAAATACAATTTTGTATCCAAAACTAATTCAGAGTATCCAAAGATTAACCTATCCTTTAGAAGCAACATTTTTTTATAGTAATAATAACTACAAATATTTCAACATAAAAGGTTGAAGTTATTCCTATATATACAACTAAACACTTAAGAAAATCATTTAAATAAATTAAAAATAGAAATTCTCATATGATCCGAATTTTCTTTAGTTGATTTATCTTTATTGTTTTTTTTTTTCAACAATAATAAATATTATAAATAATAGGATAAAAAAGTTATCACAAAAAACCTATATAGATACTTCTGATATAGGTATTTCCCACATTGTCCAAACATTGAACATTATACAAAATATTTCTGTAATATATATAAAAGTACATTGTTAAGACTATTTTCTAGTAGCGTTTTCATTTATCTTATTCCTATTAACAAAGTTGAGTCTATTATTGAGCTTTCATATTTCTCTAATTAATGGTATTACATTATTTCTTATTTTCGAAGATGATTTCATTTCTATGCTTTCATATATTCTAGATGATTGTTATCCATACAACACTCCACACCCCTATTAGTTAAAATTATAGAAAGTGATCTTTAGCAATATTATGGTGATCAAATTTTACACCTATCCATTTATCACAGGTTCCAGATGATACTAGCTGTCAAACACGTGAAAAATAAATTACTCACACTTCCTCTCTCGAATTACACATCACACAATCAGAATTATGAATAGTTATTCCTATGTTTTGTAACTTATCTTAGGTTGGAAGCCTATAATGAAATATTCTCCAAGCACATGGCTCTAACTTTTTAGTTTTACAAGCACCTCCTCTTTTTCCCTATAATTAGCAGTGGCTAGTATATTGTAGGTCTCTTTCACTATATGAACCTTTTCATTTTTCCCACTCCACTCCCAAACATCCATTCTCTTTATTCATTACGCATCCTTGTAAACATAGATTGAACTTGTCCACCTTGGGCAATTCCTATCGAACCACATCCTTCTCCAACTAAGTTTTCACTCCCAAACATCTTGTCGCTCCCCAAAGTCCACCAATTTAAGCCCTTCTTTTGGTTAGAGTTCACATAAATTCTAGGAAAAACTATCATGAGTGGAGCTTGTCCAATCCAACAATCATCGCAAAAAATATATTATTCTCCTCCCCAACTCTCCATCTAAGATTTTCATTAAAGCATTTTCCTTCCTTACCCTTTCCACAAATGCTCTTAAGGTGCCTCCACAATCTAGACTCATTGTTGTTATTGTTATTAATGTCAAGACACCTCCAAGAATCATACTTTGAAGCAAGAATGTCCATCCATAACCCCCTTTTCATCATTTCTCAACCTCCATTTCCACTTTCCTAAGAGTCTTATTACATTTTCCAGTATCCTTAATGTCTAAGCCACCCCACTCTCTATTCTTACAAATTGTCTTCCAATTAGCCCAAGCTTCTTTTTTTTTTTCATCTTGTCCCCATCCCCATAAACATTGACATTATATCTTTGTGATTTCATTGCTAACAATTTTAGGGATTTTAAATATGGACAAGATAAAAAGTATCGTTGTTGATAATATAGACTTTAACAATAAAACTTTCGTTGTCATAGAAATGAACTTACCTTTTCACAGTGATAATCTTTTTAAAATCTTTAATACCATGTCCTTGCAAATATCTCTTCTAGCGTGGTTTCCTCCTATAAGAACTCGAAGATATATAAACGGTACATTCATGAAGTTGGAATTTAGCATAATTGCATATCTCTTTAGATTTAATTTATCAATCCTTATCCCTCTTATTGAGCTCTTGTGTAAATTAACTTTTAGATCCGAAGCTAGCTCAAAACATCTCAAAAATTCATTTGATAGTCACTACATTTTTTAAATTATCCTTACATATAAACATTATATCATCTATAAATTGTAGCATGCTAATGTCTACATCATTTCTTCCTATTTTGAGGCCTTCAAGCAGAACTTTCCTCCCTGCCTCCCTAATAGCTCCTAACAACCCTTCAACCGTTACCAAAAATATGATAGGAGCTAGAGGGTCCCCTTGCCTAAGTCCTTTCTTTGAAATAAATTCGGTTGTGGGGCTACCATTAACTAAAACAGACATTGAAGAATACTCTAAGCATCCCTTTATCCATTTACAATTAAAACCTAACATTCCCATCATATAGAAAAGAAAACTCCAATTAACAGAATCATAAGCCTTTTCAAAAAGTCAACTTTAAAATTATGCAAGATTTTTTCTTTCTTTAAACTTCCTCAATAACTTCATTTGTCATAGTAACACTTTCCAAAATGCTTTTGTTTTCTAATGAGGCAAATTGCTTAACATCTATGATCTTTATGAGTACACATTTCAACCTATTTGATAAGATTTTTGAGATAATCTTGTAAATGCTTTCAACTAGAGAAATTGGCTTGTATTCATCTAACTTTTGTGGATTATCTACTTTTGGAATGATGGTGATGAAGGATGCATTAGTTCATTTAGGCCAAGAACTAAACGTATGGAAATTATTCACCACTCTCAAAAAATATCGACCTTGAAGGTTTACCAAGACTATTTAATGAAATTAAAATTGAACCCATCAGGGCCCAGGCTTTTAGACTCATTACACTCCCACACAACTCCTTTTACCTCTTCCTCTGTAATTTCTTTTGTAAGTTCAGTGTTACCAACTTCATTGATATGGAGAAAATCAATATTATCCATCTTTACTTTGACTTTGCTTTGCTCGCTAAACTTAATCTTGAATTTATTTCTTTTTCCTCCTTAAACCTATGTGGCTCCTGACACCACTCACTACCTATACGAATTCCTGAAATATTTTTTTTAACCTTCTTCATCTAATTGTCTTGTAGAAGTATTTAGTGTTAAGAGCTCCTTCTTCTATCCATTTAAATCTTGATTTTTGTTTCTATCGTCAGCTTTCATCTTTTTAACCTACCCTCTTGTTGTAAAATGTTATTTTCATCATCCAAATCAAGTGTTGTAATTGCTGCAATGATTTGTTCTTTCTTCCTGTTTAAGTTCCCAAAGACATCTTTGTTCCAAGCCTTTAAATGCCCTTTCAATCATTAAAATTTTTCTTCAATATCCAAATCTCGTTTCCACTAACATGATATTATTCCCACATACTCCTAACTGTTTCACTAAATCTGGCTTGGGTTCTCCACACATCTAAAGTTCTAAAAAGTTTAGGGCCCCAATCAATGGCTTTATGTTTAAGGATAATGGCACAACGGTCTTATATAAACCTATCTAATATATATTGTTTGCTATCGGGCCAAATGTTAAAGTTTTTTTTCCATCCATATTACTTTAATCATATATATGATGGGAGGATAACAAACAATCTGTAAAGTTTTTAAAGCTTGAAGGTGATGATTCGAATCTTTAAAATATTTAAAACCTTAAAATTATCGATACTTTCCTTAAAGATATTTCTACTAAAATTCTCATTGGTTGTAACTATATGAAATGCTTACTCTTTGTCAATATAAAAGTTTAAAAGAAAAAATAACAATGCCCAAAAAAGGTAGCAATGGAGCAACATAAGAAACTATGGTTTTCAATTTATATATTAATATCCACAAAACTTATACATGGATACAACAATGCAACTTTCTTTTCTCAAATTATCATCCATTGGCATATGTCCACTAATGTTATATATTTTTTTATGATTGTAATGTGCTTCATTTTAATATATATTATTACTTTATTTTATTTAAATATTGATCAATATAATGTACTTTTTCACTTTAGTAGTTCATTTAAACTACATTACATACTTGCTTAAGCAATTTACTTCCAAGTCAATGATAATCAAAATAAGAACGTCTATGATAGTCAAAGTAAGAACGTCCTCTTCTAGATAACTATAGAAAAAAAAATAAGTTTTTTTTTTTTGTAATGACCAACAACTAGTCAAAAAAGTGAAAATTTGTGACAAACATAAATGGGTATATATCTGGTGATAAATTTTGTGGTGTCATTGTTAGACTTGAAGAACAAAGTCAAGGATTTAGAGCAGCAGCTTTGAACATGATGTTTAAAGATGTTGATGCTGAAGATGTATTGTGTTATAACTTTCATTACATGTGTTCACAAGTCTCAGTTTTAATACACAACTTATTATTCTTAACGTTAACTTTAAAAGTAGCTTTTGAAAGGTCAAAATAATGTGAAAAAATGTTTTAAGTTTGTTTCAATCAATTTTATGTAATTGATTAAACTATTCATAATTTGTTTCAGAAAAAGATAATCGATTGCCCCCTTTGTTAATCAATTAAAACAAAGATCAGAAAAATTATGCTTTTAACTGATCTAAAAAAATAGTCAATTAACATATTTACTGGTCTATTAACATTCTTTCAAGTTCTATTCTAAAATAAATTCAGAGGGAAAATAATCAATTAACACATGTAATAAATAATTAAATTAGAGAGAGTTTTTTTTAACTTATTTTTATATTTTTACTAAGAATAATCAATTACCAACTTAAGATAATTGATTAAATGAGTTTGAATCAGTTTTTAGTCATCATTTTTAAAACTCTATAAATAAAATCTTTGATTCACTCTTTTATACATCGGGTAATATTTTCAAAAGAAAAACTACAACATTCATTGATATCCGTTTGAGCTATTTTTATTTACAAAATGAGTGCTTTCAAGATTGTTCAAGAATTCTTTCAAAAGGTTGTGTAGTGCTACTTAATTACTCTTGTGATGATTTAATTGTGTTTTTAGTAACACCTTATCTATTTTTTGTTGTTATATTATTCCAGTTGGTTTTCTCTTTTTGAAGAGTGTCTCAAGCCTCAAGTCAATCTATTTTGATGATGTTTAAAGATAAAGATGTTGAAGTAGTTTAGAAAGTTATAGCTATCATTGTATGGTGTTGAATCTTTCACACAAGGTATTCACATGATTTTTAATCAGTACACAAGCATTACTAAAATGAAATCAAAGAAAATGGTTTTGAAAAGTGGAAAAATGTTTTGAAAAGGTTTTATGGACTTGTTAATCAATTAAGTTTTTATGTAATTGATTAAACTATTCATGAGAGGTTTCATACCAGAATAATTGATTATCAGTCTAGTTAATCAATTAAACTAGAGAACAAATATAAGGGTTTTCAATTTTATAAAAAATTAACAGAATAAAATGTTGTATAATTGATTATAAACTTTTATTTGTGTTAATTGTAAAGGTTGATTAACAAATTTCATAATTGATTCAAATAGAAAGTGTTGCAACTATTTTTCAAATTTAACTAAAAATAGTCAATTAGCATAGTATGCCAATATCTCTTTTAAATCAATGTTTTCAAAATCTCTTATACAACAATTACAATCACAAGATCAATTCAAATTGATTTATTTTAAGCAATTTTCGTACACTCAAGTTGGCTTACAAGTTTTAAGATTCAAGGTTATGTATTGAAAAAGAACCTAATTATTTATTTCTATTGTGTTATTTTGGTAACTTTTTTTTTTATTAGAGTATTCAATGTTGTTTACTGGTTGTTCAAGACTTGATAAGACATACATCCTTTTGTGTGATCAAGAAGTTATAAGGTTGATATCCTCTTGCATCTAATATCCTCCTAAGCCATTCAATCAAGGATAAGCTAGTTGAAGGAATGAAGCAAGGTCTCTTACATATAAGTCTACTATGTGACAAAGGTTTAAAGGTAACATTCGAATTATAATACTACATGATAACTCAAACCTATTCTGATAAAAATGCTTTGAATAGAAAGAACCATAAGAACGTCTATGTAAAAGTTTTGAATCATGCATCATCTAATATATCATGTTTAATAATAAAAAAAATGTATATGCATGGTTAAGACATAGAAAAACATCTCATATTCATATGTTTCAGCTAGGAAAAATTATTTTAAAAATCTTGTGAACAGTTTACTAAAAGTTTTTTTTTTTTTTCAAAATAACAAGACTTATGTTTCTTGGCAAAAAGGGAAATATATTTTAGATATCCAATGGTAGGAGATATGATACTAGCATGAAAAGATCCAAACACAAATTGGGTACGTAGTTTATTTTCACTTGTTTTGTAAAGGTTATGAAAAAGCTTAAAAACCCATTGTTTTGGGTGGTATAAGTTTGTATCATTCCCAACTTTAAATATACTATGTGTAAAGTAGTCTTTGATGTGTTATGAGAAATTATCAGTTAATTATTATGTAACAATGATTTTCAAAATTGATGATGTCTCTCGGACAATATATGGTTTTGGTTAGGAAATATATATAATGATAATGTTATTGCACATATATTATCATTTATTACGCACTTTAATCAAATGATATGGATATAATCTAGTGGTTGTAAAATAGCTGTTCACACTCAAAGTTTTATACTACATGAGTAATTAATTAAGGAATTAGTTTTATCTCTTAAATCGATAATATAGATAGCTACATAAGGATAACTTCAACCTTCACTCTCCTAGTGATTGACACGAGTTTATTCTATTTTTTTTACTTGCAATAATTACTACAATTGTTTAAGTGTGATAGGAAATATATGTGACTTTTATGTGAGAAAATGTGTGTATGAAAACCTATATAAAAGGTTATATAGAATTTTTTGGATTTTATGAAAAAATTTATACAGCTTTTATAGGTTTAATTATGACTTATTTTTATAATAAGGTATATATATTTTCGTTAGGTAAGAAATAGGTAAATAAGTACTTAATTAAAATTATTACTTACAATACTACAAATCAAAACTTGATTTTTTAAAAAGTAGAGTGTGCTTAGATAAAGTTACCTTAAATGTAATCAAGGTTTGTTTCACCGAAGTAAAATATTTATTTCTCCATCTTATACATTAAAGAATATTTTTTATGTAACGAATTTTAAATTAAAATTCTTTAAATGATATGGATATGAAGATTTTAGAAATAAACTAATATTAATTTTATTATTTTGTCTTTATGGTATAATATTAATTTTAAAAAGAAATTACAACCTACTAATTCTATTATCACATAATTGATAAGAATTTGATTCTGTCTAAAAAAACTTATATTAGTTTTTTTTTTAAATCTCTATTCATTATCTTTAAAAAAAATTCAAAAACATTTAAGAATGATTTAATAAATATTTTAATAAAAAAATTAAAAATTAAAGTAAAATAATCATTTTATGTAAATTAAAAATTATTTTATACGCAAAATAAAATAAATGAAAAAGATTTTTCCAATTAGGTTATAAATAAATTCATTTTAATTTATAAAAAAGGGTATTTTATTTTTCTTTATTTTCTCTTAAAATAAAAAACGTGTCTAAATATCTCTTTTACTATTGTATTGTCTGGTATAAGACAGCTTTTGAAAAAAACATATTTGCAGGAAAAAAAAAGTTGATTACTCACACGCACTCATAATGTTTCCTCATATGTTATGAGAAGATAAGTATGATTATTCACCTTACGAACATATGTCCATGTTCATGAACCCTTTCTCTTCTTTTCCTACTTACTACCTCAGTTTTTGCCCTGCACAACACAATGTGGTAGTGGAAGCAAGCAGGTCAATCAAGGGAGCTTTAAGAAAAGTTGAACCTCATTCACTCAAGGCTAGTTTGTCCATTTAGGATTGAATTATTAAGAGATAACAAGGGATTGAAACTAAGGTAACCAAACAAGGTGTTAGCATGCCAAACTGGGCACATAGAAACCTCATCATAGGTCTCAAGTTGGTAAGGTACTGAGGTATGTGTTGGTGTTTTTGAAAACAATGTGACCCCAGTAAATGTCATGTGTCAACTCACATGGTGTTAGGGTTTGACAGCATAGCCTCAAAATGCAGTGGTTCCTTGATGAGGTCCGTAGAATTAAAGGGTTACCCATATGGGAAATTATTCCTAAAACTCAATACCTATTTTATTTCCATTTTTGCTAAAAAAAAGGTATTATTTATATCTTCCATTTTGCTTGATATGCTGCATTGATTATGGGGAAAGTGCCATCTAGCTTGGAAAAATATTCAAGAGTTAGGCTGGTTGGTAGCATAAAATAAATTAGAATTCCAAGCACAAAACATCTTTATAGGGTAATGGAAGTAAGAATCCAATAAAATAATGATGAAGAAAAATTAAGTGCAAACAAAAGAATCTCATTACAATTTCGTCATGTATTATGAGTGAGTCACTCTTCAATTAGAGCACCTCTAACCGTTGAATTGTAGCTTTTCTCTCCCACTTTCAAACTCTAGAAAAATAGAGTGGAAAATAAAGTAAGAATTCCATTTTTTAACCAGCATTGTTTCATTGAAGTATTAATTATTTTTTATTATGTTTTATATATATATATATATATATATGGCTCAACTCAAGACAAGCAAAAGTTTTGGATAAAAGAAAGGTTTTGAAATAGGACATGGTACTTGTGTTTAGCTTATCCAAAAAAAAAATGAGATAATTTTTAAACTTATAATGTTATTTAAAGTTATTAAAATTCCATTCATGAATAATGAGATGTATAAACAAGTATATAGAAACATGGAAATATTGCTCACTATGGAACAAAAAATGAAATTGTCCTCTATAAGAAAAAAAAAATCAATTTGAGAGATTCTATTTATAAATCGGAAGTTAGTTCTTTATAAGGATAATGCCAGTAAAAAAAAAAAATTATAAAGATCATGATTTATAACTTTTTTATACTTAAGCTAATGCTCAAGAATTATTCTCAATTTCGATTTGCAAAATTGCAAATTATACACTTTTTTTTACGAGGAAATGTATGTTTCTTATGTGTATCTTATAGTCGTATATATTTATACAAATGTG
>Ga0123340_1007101_pt1 | contig 10684 bp, 7 predicted proteins | sample SirMexnodulemix_FD_89961 | JGI IMG/M metagenome (GOLD analysis project Ga0123340, IMG submission 89961) | Root nodule microbial communities of legume samples collected from Mexico - Siratro Mexico nodule mix | ecosystem: Host-associated > Plants > Roots > Nodule | place: Mexico: Nepantla... | reverse complement strand
CTCTTTACACCGTACATTATTTACTCATAAACTAGTTAGTTAAAACTACGTATAAAATCATTTAGCATGGCTGATTTTCTAAATTTACAATAGAACTTTCCCAGGAGTTAAAATGTAATTAAAAAGCAAAAAAAAAAAATACAAAAATCACTTTTAGAAATCATTGAAGCCTACTCATTGCACTTCTTCCGTCCATGTTACCTATCAGCTTTTCTATGTATTTTTCATTTATTTAGGGTGTAATCATTATAATTTACTTGTTGAGAAATTGGTCCCTGGTAATTAAAAAATTATGTAAACAACACAGGGATCCACGTCTACGAAAGAAGAATTGAGCAGAGGCAGTTTGAGACGAGAAGAGGAACGGAAATGAAAATATGAGAAGAAAGAAAATGTTAAAGATATATAATAAAAAAAATATGCGAAAAATAGATAGGAAGGTTATTAAATAGGTAAATTAATGGTGGACATAGTTTAGACATATTAATTTTTTGATAGATCTCAAGTAGGAAAAGTGCAGATAAAAGTGGGCGCATTTTTAAATTTGAGCCAACATTTGGCATTAAAAACTCAACCACTTTGTAGTGTAGTACACCTTGATTTGTGTAAGTAGCTAGTTGTAGATGCGTAGCGCATAGCTGGAATAGCTCCAGGATTTATACTCATACAAGTGTAAAAATAGAAAGCCCCTCTATAAGGAAACAATCTTTACCTCTCCCTCTTCTCTTCTCTTCTCTTCTCTGCTTAACACTTCAACAACACTAATTACCCCATCTCTCCATTCATTATAAAAACATCTGCAAAATGATCGATTATGAGCTACAATTGTGAGTGACTGTTTATTTATTTGGAAACGGAAGCGAAAACAAACTAATAGGCACACAAAGATTGGGGACCATAAACAACCCATACTTTAAATCTACACAAAATAAAAAAGAGATCCTGGTCACATGGTGGCATGTGAGGGGGGGAATGGGAAGGTTTTTGAAATCACAAACTGTATTTTATTTATTTATTTATTTAATTTTTTTGCATTGTTTCTTTTGTTGCTTAAAATCTCATTTGGCTGTGAATTACATTTCTTTTCTTGATTTGTCTTTTTTGGAAAGATTATTGTTCTTTACCCATCTGACGTGTTTGTATGTGACCCACTGCGCACTCACCGGGAAAGTAAGCCATTTTGAGGGTAAATTGCACCTTTGGAAGTGAAGTGAACCCTACTCTCACCCCTCCAACTCTCCCCCCCACCCCCTCTCTCTTTCATACCCTCCTCTCCTCTCTATAAAGCTGGTAGATTCATATTATAAATGGTAGAGTGGTCCACGATAACTTTGTATGGGCATGGTTATTTCTCACTTCTCACTTCTCACTTCTCACTTCTCACCCCCCACACCCTCCTTTACTTTCCTTTGCTAAATCCTCCTACCTTCCCTATATCTCCACTACCCCCCCACCCTTTTTCTCATTATAACTTTTCCTGCTCCTTCTGAGATCTCACCACAATTTTCCTCTCTCAAGCCCTGGTCATGCTTTTCCACAGCTTTCTTGAACTTCTTCTCCACCTCCAGGATTTTAAGCCCTAGAAGCTCAAGAAAGCTGTGGGAGAATATGGCAATTCAGGCTTTTCCTTTCATAATTCTCCCCTCTTCCCAGATTCACACCACAAGCTCACCCCTCTTCAATTCATTTCATCCACGGTAATTAACTCTCTTTCTTCTTAATTATCTTCTACCGAGGGTCTATGTGATGTTCATGTGTATGCAGTTCATGTGATCTCTCTGATGCGCTTAATACTCTCTTAATCTACACATTTTATAGCTTTCTTGTATGTAAGATTTGATTCGCTTTACCTGCTTTTATACCCTTCCTGCTGCATAGTTCTGTAACTTGATCCGTTCAAATTGTTTTGTTTTCTCTCTGTTCAATTTCTTTTACGGAAAGAATTGGAAAATGCTCGCTTTATCATCCGAATTTACCGCTCCTGTTTTCTGTGGCAAAATGGGTAGGTTCTTTTTCTCGTGGATGAACAATGACAATGTGGGGTTTGTTTAATTACCCTCAGATGATAGGGTTGAAAAGCAAAAAATGTGTTTTTTATATGAATATTTAAATCGGATGCTACACGTTTGAGCCATGCAAGGTGAGGGGCAGTAGAAAATTAAAATTTTTTTTTAAGATAAAATGAAGAAAAGTTTAATGTTTCCTAGTTGTCTGTGGAATTAGGTGAAGTTTCTCATTAACTAATTTACCTCTAAAAATCTGATTCATTCAATCAAATGGTGAAAAAAAAAGGTAATGCTTGCAGAGAAGATTCCCCACCTTTCCTTTTTATCATTAATGATGATAGTTCTTCCTGTTGCCCTTTTAGTTTAGTGAATCCACATCTTCTCCTACATTTCTGTGAAAAAGGTTAACCTTTGTCACTACGTGACATCATTTTTTTAACCACTCCTCTCTCCTGACATCATTTGGCCTATTGATTTCCAATCCCTTCTCTCTCTCTATCGTTTTCTCTTTCACCCTCCTCTGGCTGGCTGTCTCTTTCTCTCTACAAACACAACTTGGTGCTGAAATCTTGGGTAATTTATTAATTCAATTTTAAATCAAATTTATCCCACTTACAGTTTTACAAGCTCACATGACATGCTCACAAAACTTTGTCTAGATCACTGTCTATGTTGCAGACTGCATTGTTGTAAAGAGCTAAAGAGACCCAATTTAGCATGCGAATCTGAAAAACAATTGAATTTTCGCCCGAATAAGCTTATGGGCATGGCAGAATCTAGGTGGGTAATTGTTAGCCTAGAGAGGAATTAATTATAGTATTGCTATTGTGTAAGATTAAAACGGAGAACCTTTACCAAATATAAGGCACATGTTTTCATACACTTGGAACGTTTAGCTTAAGGGAATGCCACAAGTTGTGCACAGAAGTAGGACCACCAAAAATCAGATTAATTCAGAGAAACACGGACGCATGGCCTTTCTGTGCATCTTCCTATAAAATGGATATCATAACTATATTCATCATCAAGAGTTACCTATTTCTTCTCTCTATATTTGCCCCATTTTTTTCTTTTTATTTTTTCACTGCGTTCAGGGAAATAGTGAAAATTTTGAACACGGGAACACGAAACCCGTTGAGTATACCATGAAACAGATTTGTGAATTGTGACACGACATCGTGTGAGTTAGCAGAGACACAGCTACATCTGATCATGGATGCACAGTGAAGCCTTCAATGACATGAACTGAATCCCCAGTTAAATTTCCTAGTACGGAATTATTCGTGTTTTAGAGACTACTATTCAATATAAATATAAATATATATGTTTTAGAAGGAAGAACATGAGTGTGGTATTTTTTTACTTTATTTATTTTTCTTATGTATGAAGCTAAACAGGAACGTGTCAGTTGCCATGCAGTGTAACTTGTTACTCGTTGTTTCAGTACTGCTACAAGTTCTTAATATGTTAACCTAAATTCCAGTTAAGAAAATTTAAATTATTGGCAATGGCAATGGGCCTCTAGCTTTGATGGCAAGGTTTCCCCACCATTTCCCACCTCAACAAAGGTATATATGGGAATGTTGGGATTCATGCACCTAACAAAATATTATTGTAATTAAAAGCCCAAAAAAATGGTTTTCCCTTTTGCTGTTCAACAAAAATATCTGTTTACCCAATGATTTGTCGTTTATGAGAAATTAGAAAGACATTCTGCTAGCCACAAACATTTTTAAAGAGCACAGATTCTCTTTTTTTTAACAATAAAGAACTTCACATGCTTATTCATGGTATTCAGTCACTTGAAGCTTGCATATATAGGTTATCTTATTCACTCACACAAACAAAGAACAAGAGTGTGTTAGATTTCGGATTTTGAATTTTGGATCATCACATGTGCTTAGAAACAAATTATTTCTATCTTTATTTAATTTTCTCAGTCACAACCTTTTTCTACTATACCAAACAATTAGGATTCGCCACCTCTTTAATTTATATTTTATTAATACCAGATTACTCAATTTTTTTTAAGAATAATGTTATAAAAGTAGTCTTCTTTTTTTCTACATCTGAAATTCCACCCTACTTATTAAAATCTATTGAAACACATTATTTTTTTTAAGGAAAATAGGAGGTGGGGGAAAGACGAAATAGAATACTTAAATTGTTATGAAGAAAATTCATTGACACTCACAAGACTTCCCCTCCCCTCCATCTCAAAATGCCATGAAATGGGGAAAGAGATAATATATCTCTTGCTTTTTTTTTTTTCATTCTAACTTTTTAAAAATTCAATAAATTTTATAATACCAAATATTAAACAAATAAACATCTATGGCAAGAATAATAAAGTAGAATTTTATTTTCGGGCAAAATGAATTTTTTAAATTAGTTAGAATTTTTTTCAAATTATTTATTTTTCTCTTCCACTTATTCAAATAAAGAAAGAGAAATTATTTTGCACTTTGATTCTAAGCAAACATAGACAATGGAAGTCTAGATTAATTTCACTCATAATGTTAGAAATTTAGAGAGATTTAACCTAATTGTCACATTCAATTAAGAAGTTAACGTATAGTCAAACAAACAGAAAGAGAGAGATACATATCACTCAAATAACGAAGAAATTTATTAAATATTCAGTTTATGCAGTGACAATTATTTATGAACTCCTATGCCATAATTTTTAATTTTATTTTTGAATGGAAATTCTTTTAGAAATTATTTCTATACATTAACGTTTTTTTCAAGTTATTTTCAATATCATTCAGCCATTTGTTTTATCCTACCTAAGCATATAAAATTAAGCATTTATTTATTTTATTTAAATTAAATATTATTAATTTTATTTAAATTTTAATTTAATTTAACAACTATTCCTAAAGTTTCTTTCTCAAATCACTCTCTTTTTATTTTATACATATATTCAATTTTTTTAAACGTATTGTATTTTACAATCTTCCTATTCATATTTCTTAAAATTAAATGTTAACAAAAATATTAATAATGACAGTGACATTACACTGGAGAAATGCTTATTTTATTTACAGGAGTAAAATTATATGTTATAAAATCATTTAATTTAATTTCTAATTATAATACAATTATATATGTTTATTATAATTTTAAATATATATAAAAATATTAATTATGTGCATATAATAGACTAAAATACTAGTTTTAATTAATTATCCATACCCTCTAAATAATCTCTAGTTTTTTATTTTAGAAATTCTATTCTTTTTCATGCTATACATAAGTTCTTCTGCAATTAAATGAGATGGAAGAGAAGATGTGAAATAAGTTGTGTGAAAGAGAGAAAAAAAAAGAATAAAAATTGTGATGTAAAAATTCCTTCTCTTTTCTCTTCAAATGCTTTTCATCTTACCTAGAGAATGGAATCAAAATAAAATGTCCGGTAGCAAATCGCAACATTCGAATGGTTCCAACATACTTTAAATCAATACAATAATTTAAAATTGGAATATTCATGAGGAAACGGATTTAGCATGCCAAAAGGCAACACATCCTTAGGATCCGTACATGTTTTGGAATAGAATTTAAGGGGAAATGGTAGGTTATGGAAGAAACCACTTGTTCATAAAATAAATTTATACAACATTTGAATAGATTTATTTTCTTTACAATTCTCTATCACATCAATCATCTTATTCCATACTCATTTCTTTTTCTCTCTCACTTGCACCACTTTCCACACAAGATTTTTGCACCTACAACCAAAAAAGAAATTGTACGTATTTTGTACTCCAATCAGCATCAAGGTGCTTATAATGGAAGAGGAAGGTAAGATGTTTACATGGTTGAATTTCAAGTGCAAAAGTAGGTAGTTGCGCAATTAAGCAAGGTAAAGTGTGATCCCAAAACAATATCCATTGTACTAATTGGAGCTAGAGTTATAGAGAAAATGGACATCCTTTTCTAAGGCCATATTCATCCAGTGATAAGATGCCCTATCTACAACCAACAAAGAGCATGGTGCAATGAATATTTTGTGCTGATCCATTCAGTAGAGGATAAAACGGGTTGCAATCAAGTATGTAGGATTGTGATATTAAGCATAATGTCGGCAGGATCCGTTAGAATTGGCTCTGTATTCACATTACACGCCCCGTGAAAGAAGATTGAAAAAAGGAGTATTATTTACAGTGGCATGAATAAACAAGTGATGAAATGGCAACAATAACAATACATGGCCACCACCATTGATGGTAGGGTATGCCATTGACGTAAGTAACTGTAACTTGGTGATGAGCCACCCATACAAAAAATAGAGGACGCCCAATGAAAATAATAACACGTTCCCCCTTTTTGATGTGAAAGTGCCAAAATAACAATAAAAGGAAACTATGTTGACCCGTGATGGGAAATTAGAAATCGTACACATGGACTCAACAATCATCATGATTATACACAACTATAAGTTTCAACTTGGGTATTATGCCTCAGCCTCTATGTGCATTCATGCCAATTAATTTCTTACATTCTTTCTTTCTATTCGTTTCCGGAGAAATAATGGAAAAGGATTCAAAATGTTACCAAAAAAATACTAAAAATTAATGAGCACAGAAGGAAGATTAATTAACTGTGAGACAAATTAAATATGTATATACACTTAATAAATACTGGAAACACGTAGACATTCTTGCATCTGTTTTCATGTCCCTGAAAAGGAAATCTTGGCAAGAAAAAGGAATTCATTATAACATTATATTGGGGAGGTTACAATCCAAATAAAGAGTTGTTCTATATAGCTGGATGAAGGCAACGTGATAAGCTAAAAGCTGATCAAGGGTTATAATATTTTGAATAATTTTAAAATGTGATAGTTGTTAGCCACAAGACAAAAGTGGCACTGCTAAGACAGCAAGATCAAGAGAATTGTCTATTAGTTTATTGCCTCTCTATCGTTTAACTCTTTTCACCAATCTTCCACTCTTGCACATCGCGGAACACAATGAAATCTAACTTTTTCAGTTTGATATTTCTCTAAAGTAAAAACTAGCGAGTGAAACATAAATAAATCAGACAAACAAATCCCGCAATCCACATCATTTGACTACCATACATCAGATCCATCACAAGGGATTTAATTAATGGTAATAATAGCAAGGATAACCATGAGTGAAAAGGCATATTTTAAGAACAGTATAGATCCAAACAAGCAAAAGCAGGACATCATGTTCAATCAGTTTAAAGTTATTTATCATCCACTTAAAAAAAACAAAACAAACAAACAAAGCCATAGAATGAGGAACAAGTTAAAATATGTATGTTAGATTAGTGGGTTACAGTAGGATTAGGATATAGATTTTGCAAATAAAGTGGCATGCTCATACGACTTTTACAATGTCTTTTGGAAAAGGAAAAAAACAATGGACTTGTTTATTGGACGGAGTCATAGTGCTCGTGAATGCACCAACTAAAAGTCCTAGTAAAGTTGATGGCGCTGAAGCTCACCATTTTGTCGGATTTAACAGTGAGACACAAAATGAAGGAAAAAAAAAACAACCCCTTGTGGAAAATTGATATTAATATCGGGATCGGCCACTTCTTTTTCTAGGCCATGCAAGATCGATTGCTTTATGTATAACTTGAAATTGCTTTTACCGTTTCTAATTTCAAAATCTTTCGGGAGAAACAAAAGGAGGTCTCATTCGAACTGATTCTCAGCACTGGGAAGCAAGATAAAGAAAGAAACAGTACTCGCAGGTGGTCTAAAATTCCCATTTCCCGCAGCATGGCTGTCCCTAACTTAATTGGGAAAAAGGAAAACCCTAGTTTCCTTCACAAGCTGCTTCTGCAATGGTTTTCGGTAGCCTTGTTGGTTCTATAGCAAGAATCACTATAATACAGTGGTGGAGGTTAATTTTTGAGAATTCTATGGTTAATGTTTTCCATAAAAGCTTCATCTAACCTCTTGCTAGGGTCACCAACCAATGGCTTTAAAGCATTCATAAGTTGTTGGAAGTTCCATAGGAGAGATAAAGGCAGTATGGTCACCTCTCTGTGGTCCATTGTCTAACAATCTGTAACTGAAAATGTTCCTTCTAGTTAGTCCCGTGCACCCAAAACAAAAAATGTTTGTTGTGACTTGCAGATATTTTTTTTAAAAAGAATATCTTGATCTAGCAAGCTAGGATGAATCTAGATATACACTCTCTTTTATTTTTGTTAGTCAAGATAAGAACAGTATAATTGTTCCTAGCTTGCCAATATAATATAAGTAACACCAATCATGATTAATTAATACATACTAACTTGTGCTTATGCTGAATCTGCAGCCTGGAACATATATATTATATTACTCCACCATCTGTGACTTTGCCGACTAAAACAGTACAATCACAGATCAAAGGTTTAATGAACTGAGTCAGACATGTTCTATAGAGGAATCTCAATGATGAACATTCATCCACTGTAACTTTTGCCTGCATTGGAGGCTACACAATACATCGTTTCAAAACAAAAGAAAAAGGCTAATACGGTGAGCGAGTGAGCAAGTGAGCTCAAGACAAAAAAGCACAAGCACTATATCTAGCTACAACACGAAAGCTAAAAGAAAAAATATGTTGAAATCAAACGGCTATGCCTGTGCGATGCATCGTCACAAATCAATAATGTTGATGTACAAATTAACCACCACCATCTCCCAATAGATTTTCCTATACCTCACGTTTAAGAGCCTGGGATTGCTCCACAAAATCAATAGGAAATCATGAATTTGAGGCAAACAAATATAACGGACTTGGAACAAATTAATTAGTACAAGATCTGGAGACAAAGCCTGCTTAGCGATTCCGCATCTATGAAAATCGTAGCTGAAATTCCCTTGATTTTGGATCGATCAAATCAATACCTGATCGGTTCAATTCTGGGAGAAGAAGCCGAATGGTTGGGGAAGCATCTGATAATTCTGATCACATAACAGAGTTACACATCTGAAAAGTCAATGCTTTAAATCTGGAAAAGGATTTAAATCATGTCAAATCACAAGAAACAGGAAAAATAAATACAGCACCATAATTTTATCCCTATGTATATACATATACATATATATAATATATAATATAATTTGACAGAAAGCTTTAGAGAAGAATCTGGAGTTCGTTGTTGACCCTATCTGTATCTTCCCACAGCTTTATTGAACCGCAAAACAAGGTGTGGGCGCAAGAGTGCCATGGCATGCATGCAAAGGAACTCTATGGATGCAGTTCAAGAAAGCTGTGGAAGAATACAAAGAGGGCCATGATATTGAAGAGCGAAGAAGCCCCCACAAGACCGTATATATAAAGGATTTTTGAAAAAAGAGAAAAAATGGAAGAAGCATGGAAGGTAGGCTCATAACATAATGAGAACCCTAATCAAGAGGGAGAGAGAGAGAGAGAGGGGTCCAGAATAGCATAGGAGAGGCTAAGCTAAGAGAGAGAAAAGATGTAGGTGTAGGGAAGGAGATGGTGTGGTATTTATAGGAGAATTTAGGAGTTTTTATGAAGTTTTTTTATTTTAATTTAATTTTCTTTTTCCATCAATCCCTAGAAGAATATCTGGCCCAAGAGACTACACATTACTGAACCCCGCCTTTCTCGAACCCTAATTAAAAAGCTGACTAATTTGATCCCATTGGAGATTAGACCCCTAAAATATAATAATTATAATCAACAACCCTGTGTAAAGCTTTCCTTTTACTGGCCTAAAATGCAATTTAATATTTATGCGGCTATGATGCAACTTTCCGGATCTAACGGTGGTTGTTACATTTATGGGGGGCACACCCTGGGCCCACCTTTAGATCTGTCCAGTTTATCCCAACTCCACGCGCTCCTACTTCCGTTCACTGTTCAGTAACATAAGCCGCCCAAATAAATGCTTTAATTAAGCTAATCACTTCCCAATTAACGGACAAAACAACGTTTAAAATCAAACCACCGTTCCCAAAGCTGTCATCTTAACATCTTAATAATCAATATTCTAAACCATTTTCCAACATCAAATCCCTACCAAACAAATAATCACACATTTTCGTGTAATTAAATTAAATTAAAAAATATAACATTGTTTCAAGATTTGTGAACCATGCACCTATAATGAGTGTATGAAAGTTTTCTTTGTTAACTAGAAAGGAGTTCTTTCACCCAACCCAACGCTGATGAATAACAATGTAATAGCCAAATAATAAAAAGTATCTACTGTCATGGTTATGTTTGATACGTTCTTGCTCCTATTTTTTTTTTTCTTTTTTGAAGAGTTTGTGTCATTCTACTAATTCCATTTGACACATGTTTCTTCTAGTACTTTGTAGATTTTTTTTCAATATATTAACTTTTTACTCTTTTACGTTTAAACTTGAATACGTTTTTAATCCTTGTAAATCAAATGCATTTTTTTATTTATGTAAAAAAATTTACTCTTAATCTTTCCAAAATTAAAATTTATTGTCTTTTTTTCCTAGTATTAAGTGATGCTCATTGACTATTTATGTGTTGAATAAAAAGTTAAGTGAACATTATGATATAATTTCTACAAGTAAGGTCTTTAATTAAAAATTTAAGATTTGCAAAATACTGTTAAGTTTGTCTATCCTACAATGGTAAAGCAATATTAGAGATTACTAATTCTGGAAAGATGAAAATAGTATATATATATATATATATATATAT
>Ga0123340_1007096_pt1 | contig 10687 bp, 2 predicted proteins | sample SirMexnodulemix_FD_89961 | JGI IMG/M metagenome (GOLD analysis project Ga0123340, IMG submission 89961) | Root nodule microbial communities of legume samples collected from Mexico - Siratro Mexico nodule mix | ecosystem: Host-associated > Plants > Roots > Nodule | place: Mexico: Nepantla... | reverse complement strand
TGTGGTCTTTCCTCTGCTTCATAGTAGTTTAGTCAGCACTTCTTGGTCTGTTATAAGGGGCAGTTTTGAAGATTTTTAGGTTATATTTGAGAGTTGGGAGGAGAAGGGAGCAGTTGATTAAAAGGAAAATAAAAGTGGAAAGGAGTGAAAAAGAATGAGGGGTCAAGTAAATACCTCTCCTACATGATAATCCTTCATTTTCCTCCCCGTTTCAACAAACTCCCACACAATGCTTAAGTTTACTCAATCTTACCCTCCATCTAAAACACCCTTAAAAATTATCTTTGAGAATCTTATTTATGTGTGCAAACAATGGTGTCAAGGTAAAATGCAATTTGGGGCAATAGAAAGATGTTGTTAATTATTAAAATTGAATGGTCATTTATCAATGTGGTGTATACTGTGAAGTTTGTTCATTTTTATGGTTGTTACATGATTCATTTACATTCAGTCCTTACGATATCTAGTAATCTGTTTAATATTTGTAACTAAAAAGTATGATTTAGACTAGAATGGGTGGCATATAAACCCTGCAATCATGTCATCTTCAGTTTTTGAAGATTTATTTCCCAGGTGATATTATACTTTATTTAAACATCTAGTTTTTTTCAGTTTGCCTCATGGTACTGGATTAACTTTTGGTAGAGAACATTTGGGTGGGGATGTTTTTACCTTAGAGGCCTTTCCTGTCCAGTTTCATCTTTCTGCTTTGCTCAACTCACCATTAGCTTCTTTTATTCTATTATTCACGGTCTTTCTATACTGAGACTTTCATTTTTGGGTAGATTTGAAGAACAGAAAAACAATCCCTTTTATTACTACCTACTTGATTGTATATTTCTGTTAGCCAATTATGATAGGTCGTTCTCTATGATAGCAAGATTAATACAAATCACTTATTGCAATTTCATGGGCCTCCTGTCACATTTTCTCTTGATATGCATGATGTGTGCACATCTAGCTAAGAAAAAATTATGTCACTTGTCTTTGCATAGCAAGGTGGATATTTTCCTTTTGAGCAATTGTTTTTAGCATTACACAGCACTGGGTGTGTGCAGGCTAGAACATTTTTTGATGGTTAAGTATAGAGTATGTCACTTGTAGTTTTCTTAACTATAAAGACTGTTAAATATATAGAGACTAAATCTTATGAGGGACTTTTTTTCTATTCTTCAGTTTGTGTGGTTCAAATGTAATGCTTGTATTTTTTAGGGTGCTTTGGTCTTTAAAATTTGTTTTGGTGGTCTACTCATGGTTACTTCAAGAGGGGAACCATTTTGAATGGATAAAGTGATCAAACAACTTCATTGTTTTTTTTTTCTTTCCTTTTATTACACTTCCTTCTGTGTGTTGTCTATATATTTCTTCTTCCCTATTGATTTGGTTAGAAGCATAATGGATAATTCAACCTGTTTTTGTTGTACAGAAAACTGCTAGAAGTGGTCTTCATATCTTACTTGGAGGGGTTTGTGCTTTAGCAGTGGTCGTTTTCTTCCGCTTTGTAAGTACTTTGTGTCCCTTCCTTTGGCTCCTCTAAAAAGAATTTTTCAGATTTGGTTATGTTTGGATGGATTCAAACTCGACTATATTTTTATCCTACTCGAGTAGGATTGTCTTTGATGAAGACACGTGTGGCCTTGTACCAACATAAACATAACAATGATTTTAAAAACAATTGAAATATAAATGAAGATCCTGACTGATTAAGTTCACAATTATCATAGATCTTTGAATAGTTGAATGAATAATTTCAAAATTATGATGGCATAATCTTTGGAGTCCCACAATGAGTAGGATAATTTGAGGTTCTCCCACCTAACGAACTAGTCTTTTGGATAGGATTCTCCTCTTTTGTTTAAGTCCCAACAATTAGTGCCCTTGTTGAGTAGGATAAAGTACTTTATGTATTACTTTAAAGTCTTAAGGTTCTCACTTAATTGACTAGAATTTATGGTTGTACTATCTTCTTGTGCTTAAAAATACAATACATGGTTGATCTTAGTGGCATATACATAACTGCACTTTTTTTTTATTTCAATCCTGGTGTTAACTTGTGGTTTTGCAGTTTGTGCTTACCAGAATCAAGTATGGACCTGCACGTTATTGGGCAATCTTGTTCGTTTTCTGGTTTCTTGTGTTCGGAATATGGGCTTCAAGGACCCATAGTGCCCATACAACATGATCCCTTCGTACAGTTTAGATCTTTGTTAAGTCTTTTGTCCCTCTCAGACAAAACAAAACTGCCCTTCCTTCCCATCTCTTCTTCATTCCTTGCCATCTTGAATTTTGAGATTTTGAATATATTCATTATGATACGACTTATGGGTCTATAGATTCGCATATTTGTTCAACGTAAAATAACAATTATGTTGTTTGCAAGCTAGATTTCTGAATGCAATCCTGGGCTCCATATGTACTTGGTCATGAAAATAATGAGAATATGCCCTTACTTACAACCTGAAATATACACTAATATTTCAGTGTATATGTTGTCTTTCTTGATTGTTACAGAGTCATCCCATAAGGTTTCAGGCCACGGTTGAAGGAAAATATGCAGTTCTGAACTCAAAGATGTCATGATTCATGAATGTGTGATCAAATAATACTTCCCTTTGATTGATTGCCTACTTTTGATAAAAAAATAAAATAATGTGGAAAAAGAGGAATTTATTTGACTACTTTTTTTATCCCATAATTCAGCCAAATACCTCTGTAAAATTAAATTACTAATTAATAATCTCGTATAATTAATGCAGGAATTGTATAAAACGATAATAAAAAACAATAATCAGCTGTTGTAAAATGCAATCTCCATACATATTTGAAAAAAATGCAATCTTGGTACATATTTGAAAAAGGATTTAACATGGTGAACAAATATTTCTTTGGAAAAATAGTATCTGGCAGATAAAACTGAGGCAGAAACTGAAGTCATAAAATGTTTCCCTTCTGCAATTCATGCATGTGATCAAATCATTAAGACATTTAAAACATGCTACATTTCCAAAATCTAAGGGTGGCATTAGAAGCCACACCAATTCAACACCTTTCGATCATTGTATCTTCCTTTCCCTTTAAAATTAGTGGGCACTACAAGAAGACTGTTCAAACTAAGTCAGCATTCTGAATTACTACATTTTTTTATGGATGATACTGTTTAATACCCTACCGAAATCTATCTATCTGATAACAAGGTTGTGATTGGAGCTGGGTTAGGCGTGATCGAAAGTAGTGGAGAACCACATAACTTTACAATAATAAATAATAACACAATTACTTAGGATAAAAGTTGAAATAGTAGATTTACAAGTTAATGGATGAATGTAATCTTCTTCTATCCAATGGAAGTCTCGAAATATCATATGAATGACTTGATTGAATAGGGATCCATGTTATCCATTAATACTTTAATCGGTGAGAAACATCGGTGGAAGACTTATCAAGAAAAAGAAAACGAAAAGCCAAAGTGGAAGGTACAAAAGCAGAGTGAACTTTACAAATCTATTCGACTATTAATCATAACAAAAAGCTTTTTGTCTTCAAATTGAAAAAAATATTTTAGTTTCTTAATTTTTTCTAAAAGAAAAGAGATAAACGAAATTAAAAACATTTCACACAAGTGGTTGTGGGTTGATGCGGGTCCATTGCGTGGAAAAGGTGAGACAATGACGCTGTTCTCTTTCGTGATTCTCACCTTTCATGTTGAACTTACACAGTACACAAACATTTGTTTATATGTAGGTATGTGTCACCCTTGATCCATCTTCACTCATTTTACTGTGGCAAAGGAGATGCATAATGCATGCTGCATGGGACGGTTAGGATTCAAGAGATCCATGTGGGTTCTCGTACCACATCAAATCTTAGCCATTCCATTACCAGACATTACGTGTCTACACAAGATTTCTTTCTCACTACCAAACTAAAACGTTTCTTTCAGTTTTTGGATTTTGGCCATGTCTTTGTCAAGTTATACATAACCAGTACCTAGTCATTAAATGTGTGCAACATTATCTTAGAATTTTTCCATGGCTTATATATATACATGTAAATGCAAGTTAATGCAGATTTTACATTTTTAGTTTTAGACATCACTACCAAAGATTTTTCTGCTTCTTGTCCCACCATGAAAAGTCTCTGCCTTGGGCCGTTCATTGCTGCTAGGTACATGTTTTATTTTCTTCTACCGTTTGTATTCGTTAAGCCTGTGATTGTTCATGTAATTTTGTTTATTTGGTTATATGATGGTCAATGCAACTTGATGGGAAGTGTAATCACCCAAAAGAATAAAGAATTGCTAAATATAAGTTGGAGAAAAAACACTGCAATTTCATCAGAGTTGGTGGGCTTCTTATCCTAGTTCTTCATATTAACAGTGACCCAGTTAGTTCAAGAGCCTTTGGAGGCCATTTAACCAGACAGTGCTTCCACAAGCAAGTTCATTTCCACTCCCGTTCTATTGTTTTCTCTTCAATCTTGTAAGCCCTCTCTCTCCCTGTACCTTTTTTGGTCATGAGGTGTTCTAATTGTATTTGCTCAATTATGATGTTCTTTTTATGTGGTTTGGTTGCATGTATATGTATGGTTTATCTTGTGAAGATGTTCTGCATCTATATCAGTGTTGCCAGAATTAGAAGAGAAGCCGATATTTGATGGAGAAAAGGCTAATTTGCTTGTTAGAGATCTCAGAAAGTGCTTTGATTCAGGCAGGACAAAGAGCTATGAATGGAGGGTTTCCCAGTTGGAGGCCATTATTAAGATGTTAAAAGAGAGAGAGAAGGAAATTACTGAAGCTCTATATAAGGACCTTGCTAAACCTCAATTTGAAGCATTTATATCTGAGGTCTTCAATTTCTTGCTTCTGTTATGGAATTCTTTCCATTTGATTTTTCTCCATTCCCTTTTGTCATGATGCCATTTAATGTTTCCATTTCTCCAGTAGTCTTGTCAGCCTTACTATCTTCATGGTCACATCAGATTTGATGTAAGTGTTTCTCAATGCAGGTTTCTCAGGCAAAATCCTCATGTAATGAAGCACTTAAAGAGCTGAAACACTGGATGAAGCCTGAGAGGGTAAATTGCAAGACGAGCAATAAGTTCCAACATAGTTAAATTAATTAACAACCAAATTTCTTTTACCCTTTTAGGTGAGTACTTCAATCACTACATTTCCATCATCAGCAGAGATTGTGCCAGAACCACTGGGGGTTGTGTTGGTTATCTCAACATGGAACTTTCCTTTCTGTATGTAGATGTTCCCTTTTCATTCAATTCACATATCTATACAATGTTTCGTTATAATGGAGAACAGTTTTTCTTCTTTTCAATCGTTTTCATCACTGTGGAGGACTTCTTTTGGATGTGTAGCTGTAAATAGAAACCTTTTGCACACTTTTCTTTCTGTCAAAATTCAAATTTCACCAGTTATTTCAAGCTCTAAATTCCATCTCTTTTCTGTATATGAATTTGGAAAACGCTTTTGTCCACTTGCTTAAAATTTCAATAAATTAGAGCTAAGTCTGTGATACTTGTGCATTCTTCTCATATCACCATAATCTTTTGGTATTCATCTATCATGACTTTTCGTGTCTAATGATAATGAGTCTTCAGTATTCATATCCTTTTTTTTGGAGGGTGATGCTTACTCTAATTGTTGACTTGGCTTTTTTTCTATGTACTTTTCTTTCCATTGATTTGTGATTTGTGCTAACTTCCAATCTTCAGTGTTATCAATGGATCCAGTCATTGGAGCCATTTCTGCGGGTAACACAGTGGTCCTAAAACCATCAGAAATTGCTCCTGCAACATCATCACTGCTTGCAAATTTGATCGAACAATATTTAGACAACTCTGCCATAAGAGTTGTTGAAGGGGCTGTTCCTGAAACAACTGCACTCCTGGAGCAGAAGTGGGATAAGATACTTTATACAGGTAACTTGTCTTCTAATATTTTATTCATATCCTACAACAAAGAGATTCATTTTAAGATGTCTGAAATTTGGATCTGATTAAAGCTGTTTCATATAAATGTCTGATCCTATTAACACGTACTTATTATAAGTTAAGTCCAGAAATTTGAGTCAACACAGTTGAAAATTTCATTCTATAATTAACAAGTCAAATGCATATAGCTCATTTAGCATGCCTGCTTCGCTACAAGATTCCATGCATAATCAACCTGCAAAGCTTTTTGCATGTATACAAGATTCCATGTAGACAAGTCAAATGTATATATAGCTTTTTGCAGGTAGTGCTAGAGTCGGTCGCATTGTCATGGCTGCAGCTGCAAAGCATCTAACACCAGTGATTCTGGAACTTGGAGGAAAGTGCCCTGCTGTTGTTGAATCGGATGTCAACTTACAAGTAACATCTTCGAAGGATCTCCTGATTTACACATCAAGTAACATATTTTCATGTATAGTAATCATTGAATTTTCAGGTTACTGCTAGGAGGATAATAGCTGGCAAGTGGGCATGCAATAGCGGACAAGCATGCATTGCTGTTGATTATATCATCACAAGAAAAGAATTTGCTCCAAAGCTGGTAAGGTTGCCTTAAAAATACGAAGTTCTGTGCACTATTAAAATATATTACTCTTGATGAATTTACACTCGACAGATAAGTGCCTTAAAAGAAGAGTTGGAACAGTTTTTTGGGAAAGATCCATTGGAATCAAAAGACATGTCACGGATTGTGTCTCCTAACCAGTTCGCACGGCTTGTGAAGCTCTTGGATGAGGATAAGGTATCTGGCAAAATTGTTGTAGGAGGTCAGAGGGATGAGAAGAAATTGTGAGTTGCATTCCCTTTTTAATTTTTAAGATTGGAATATTACCTATGCAATATCATAACATCAGTTCTTCCTTTATATTGCAGAAAAATTTCCCCAACTATCCTATTGGATGTTCCTGAAGATGCTTTGGTAATGCAGGATGAGATATTTGGGCCAATAATGCCAATAATAACAGTGAGTACTAGATCACTATGAAAAAGTACATTTTGAGACATGTTGACAAGGATCATGTTTTCGCTGTATCATGTCTTTTGAGACAAGTATCATGTCTCAAAACAAGGAACATGTTTTCGCTGCATCAATCAAACTTTACATGATATGGTACATTGAGACATGTTGACAAGGATCATGTACTATCAATCTTCCTTACTCCGTTTTGCATACCACTGTTATTTCCAACCAAATTAACTCTTACAAAATTTTATTTTGGAAGGATTTCATACTCATAGAATGTTATATTTTTGCAGGTAGACAACATAGAAGATTGCTACAGTATAATCAAATCAAAGCCAAAACCTCTTGCTGCATATCTCTTCACAAACAATGAGCAGCTGAAGAAGGATTATGTGGATAAGATTTCTTCAGGAGGGATGCTCATCAACGACGCTGTCCTCCATGTAGTTATTCTCTTCCTAAAATTAACACATGAATTATTGTTGTCTGCTATCATAATATATATTTTTTAATTATCATCATATTTTTTTCATAAATCAATTATTTCCTTAAAGTTCTCCATATATAAAAGTACAAAGAAAAGTTGTGTCTTTTTGACATCTTTCATTGGCATACATAAAATTATTCAATTTAGCTTGAGAGAATTTCGGGCAGTTCCTGATATAAGTTGACTTGAATAAATAATTGAAGAAAACCATTGGTTTTAGCATTGTAGAACAAATAATCCTTTAATCCTATCAAAGGAAGTAACTCATGCAGTTGTGGTATGAATCTTACAAATGAATGTCAAAATTGAAGTGTTTTTTCAGAGTACTAATTAAGTTCCTTAGTTATACAGTTATATTTATGATTGAGGATGAACATGCATTGGAAGCTTTTCTAAGTTTCAATATTTTTGCAAGGTGAGAGTTGAATCTCATTTTTGTCTTAAAACATGAAGTGATTCGTGTCAAGCTTCGATTCATAGATTCAAATAACACAAGATGAAACAAGAACATAACAAAAACATACGAATCATGTGGACTGAATTATAAAGAGTTAATGAAACGTGAGTATATAATTCAGCACTAAACGAAATTGAACCTATAACTTAAGATGTTTGAGACTTCACAACCTAAATTTTGTGTGGGCGTGGAATGAAATGAAAACTTAAAATCCTGTGCACATATAATCATGAAATGAAATCAAAACCTTAAATTTAAGCTAGTTTATACATGCACTTAAATGTGTTAATATGTAGACACTAATCTGTGCTTGCAGGTTGCAACTCGTGGTTTGCCTTTTGGAGGAGTTGAAGAGAGTGGAATGGGTTGTTACCATGGAAAATTCTCTTTTGATAGTTTCAGCCATAGGAAGCCAGTTCTCTATAGAAGTTTTGATGCAGATTCATCCATAAGGTACCCCCCATACACACCTCAGAAGGAAAAATTATTGAAGACCATTATCAGTGGCAATATTGTTCAAATAATTCTTGCTCTTTTTGGATGGTCTTAAGGAGAAGGAATGCTAGGATTCTTTTTAAAATGTTCATGAATTAGAAAGTACTAAAACAATGTGCTTGGACAGTAACTTGTGCCTTCCAATTTGTAGAAGTGGCAAAATTTAATTACAATTTTTCCCGCACAAGTTTTCAATCTCATGAATTTGTTCTTTGATTGCCATTAAATTATTGATTGAGATATCAAGATAATGTGCCTTCTTTGATAGAATAGGGTGTGGTAACACAACATAACTTCAATGCAGCCTTTTTTGATTGTTTTTCTGTCGTTAAAATTGAATCATATCAAATATTACCGTTAAAAGTAAGTTGAAAACTAACAAAAAATAGTTGGATACTTTTGTGTGTTTCCTTGTTTTTTTATATTATTTGTTTTCAGATTTTTCAAATATTTGTACAACAAACAGAGAAAAAAAAACAGTTTTTAGTATTTTCTGTTCAAATCTTTGAAAATAAAAGATTACATTTTATTCTTGTTATACCCTTACTTCATGAGATCAAATTTACATCCAAGATGATAGATTCTCAGCAAAAGTTGAATCTTCTTGGTAATGTAAAAACTTTGTTCATAGATACTTTTCAAACTTTCATGTCCCCACTAAACTTCTATCATCCAACTTTCCTAATTTTTTTCTAATATTGAAAAGTGCTTGTTCACAGGGTTTGACATGTTTTAATTGATTCCAATTCCATTTTTTTAAACTTTCTATTGTTTTCAGGCATGCTAAACTTACTATAATTTCTCACTAAAACTTTCCACAATTCAATTTTTTTTATTTACCTCTTTTTCGCCACATATCCATCTCACTTCACATTTATCTCTCTCTGTTTTATCTCACATAGTTAGAATTATTGTTTTTGAGAAACATGATTCAAATGAATGAAAAGTAAAATAAAAAATAAAAATGAATGAACGTGTGAAATTGATGGAATGAAAGAGATGTTGTAGCTCAAACAATGGTAAAAGCAAAATAAGAGGGAAAAAAGTGTAACTTTTCCTCTTTTATTGATTAGTTAATTTATATAAAGACAAGGTAACAAAGTTGTTTATAAGTTGGGTTTGAATTTAACAAGTTGGTGTGGGAAAACCTTTTAATATATACCTAATTTTTAATGTGATTTTTCTGTGACTATTTTAAAAAATAAGAAAGTTATCAGTATTCCAAAAAAATCACAACTTTAAAAAATTAGCTAAGGAAAGGAGTTTGTTTGGATTAATTTTATCGTTAATTTTTTTAAGAAAAGAAAAGAACAGAAATAGAATAGATTAACTTTTTCATAAATTAAACTAATTTTATCGTTGCCACCATTGGTCCTCTTAACTCCCACCACTTTCTGCTATTCAAACGTCATCGTTTTGTCGGTGTTAATGTGCTATCTCCATCTCTAATATTACCACTACTGCCACCACTCCTCTAAGTTTATAAATGTTAAAATTATAACTTTTATTATTATATTTTGTTATTTTATTGGATTGCATTTTATTAAAATTATATTTAAGTTTTATTAGGATTGTATTTAAAAAAGTTAGAATTAAATTTTATTAGATTCCTGGAACAACTCTTCCTTCCTAATAAACAACAAGAAAATTGAAATTCAAACTTCATCACCAATAATTTGGGGTCATGGAAAAAACAGGTTTATTTTCTAACATATATTTATTAGTAAGTGCATTTTAATTGTTTACAAATTTATAAAATAAATTAAACTTAAAAATATCATAGGTGACAACGGTTATGATACACAATCGTTGTTGTATGCCATTTTAGATAACGATTCTTACATCAAATGTTACTCAAAGTAGTTTGAAAAAAAAAAATTTAGAAATAAAATTACGATGATTAGTACCAGATCTATAATAATTTTTCTACTTTCAACGATGATTATTGCATGAATCGTCATCAAAAGCACTTAAAAAGTAAATATATAAACAAAAACATGTTAAGAGATGATGGTAATGATGGTAATGATTATAAAAATAATCATATCACAATAAAATGATAACAATTATAAAATAACAATCCTTGTTGTATTTTAAATAAACAACAATAATTATAACTATTATTATTACTTATAATTTTAAAGACATTGAATCAACAACTATAATTAAATTTCTATTACAAACTTGTTTCAATGATGTTAAAAACACTTTTTTTCTAATTAATAGTGAATTATTTAAAACTAATTATTTCGATTATGTTATTTAGTTTTAACTATTATAT
>Ga0123340_1007094_pt1 | contig 10688 bp, 5 predicted proteins | sample SirMexnodulemix_FD_89961 | JGI IMG/M metagenome (GOLD analysis project Ga0123340, IMG submission 89961) | Root nodule microbial communities of legume samples collected from Mexico - Siratro Mexico nodule mix | ecosystem: Host-associated > Plants > Roots > Nodule | place: Mexico: Nepantla... | reverse complement strand
TTAATAAAAAAAAAAAAAAGAAAACAAGAGCACGAGAGGTTAGACTAAATTCATGGAAAGAAAGAAACACAATAAACTACTACATCAATCCACAAGAAAAATATGAAAAATCAAAATAATATAATTAAGAGAAATCAATAAGAAAAGTCTATCCCTTATATTAAAAAACAAAACAATAAAAAAAGAAAACCAAAACTATAAAAGATAAAAAAATCCCAAATAACCCAACAATAAAAAAGACTCAGTTGTTTCTTTTTCAATAAGCTATATTAATAATTAATTACTTTAATAAAATATTTTAAATATATTGGCATGTGATAGGGTCAAAATTAACATCAATATCATTAAAGAATAACTATAATTAACCAAATTCATATATTTATTAAAAAGTTAGTATCAAAATTGTTGAAAGAAAATTGGAGGTAATAATTTTAATACATATTACTTTTAGAGATATTAAAAACTGTTTTTAATATTTATTGAAATTTGATTTAAAAATAAATATAAAAAATAAAAATTTAAAATGAACATGGTTAATAAAAGCACACAAGTAAATACAAGATAGAAGTTTGAGATGATTAAGTAAATTTTTTTTGGTTTATAAATGTGCATTCAAAAAGAAAAATAAATGATAGTATACAATTAAGAGAGTAAAAAAAGCGAAAAATATGAATTTTTATTACAATATAAAAATATTTCAACATCAACCTTATTGCGTTTGGTGTGATTATCACATGGAATCTAGCTTTTACTTAGTCCACGGAGAGAACATGATAGGCTCACTAGTGCAAAAGGATAAAATTACAACTCAAAACAATGACAACTCCATAGAAAACATCGTCGATTCTTGTTTGGTGGAAATTTTGCAATTTTTTACAACTATACCATCACGGTTCGTTATAAACTGTTGCTATATAAAGGTGTGCTTCTCATTTTCTCTGGATGTGCCATCATTATTCATCCTTCTTCTTCGTTTTCTTTTTCTCGAAGGAGCATCTTTCTTGCCATCGCCACTGCTTTTGTGAACCTCCAGAGTGTCACTATTTTGGCTCCTCGTCGTAGCTTCCAGACATCATTGCTAATGAAAGAGTTCCGGAATCAATATGATATAGCTGGATCAGGAGAATATGTACTTAAGGAAGAATTAAAAAACTTTAAAAAGGATTTGAAGAACTGGAACAAAAATAACTGTAGAGACATTAACAAGAAAAAAAGAAGAAATTGTTCAGAGAATAAGAGATTTAGATTTAAGAGATGAATGTAAGGGATTAAATGAAAAACCAAAATTAGAAAGAAGACAGTCCTTCACATATTTAAATAGTATCAATTCTAAGGAGAAAACATTACAATGACAATATCAAAATGGATAAACTTACAAGGTTTAAATTCAAAATATTATCACTCCACTTTACAAGAATGAAGAATGGAATAAAAGACTTTAATATAAATAAAGAATGGGTGGAAGAGTCGAATAAGGTTAAAGAGAAAATCAAATGATTTTTCATGGATTGGTACGAGGAAAAAGAAAAATCAATTCTAAATTTGGATGGGATTAATGGTCTTATAGAAGAGTTTACATAAAAAAAGTTTCAGAAGCTGTATGGAAATGTGAGGGGAGTGACCTTGTTTTAGTCCTACAATTCATCTTCTACCTCTCTCAGGGATTAATATAAATGTTTACTTCATAAAATAATATCTTGTATCTTTCATAAAAGGTAAATTATATATCAAACTTCAAATATTCTCTCTATAAAAAAAACAAATTATAATTTAAAAATTTATCTTTCGTTTTATTTCAAACCTCTTATTGTAAATAATGCAATCGCAATACTAGTATTCTTTGAGGTCTTAGTGCTTTTTTTTTTTAATATTTGAAAATCAGTAAGAAATTTTAACATATTAGATAGATGTATTATTTCCTCCATTCAAAAGTTACATTTCCTAAGTAAGACAAACATTACCCGAAGTCGCTTTTCCTCTTTCGAGTTTTCTTCATTTGTATGTGTTCAAACATTCGAATGAGAAAAGTGTGTCTCGGCCTCGTATAATGTCGGGTGCTAATTGGACTTGCAATTCGTAAATATTACCGTAGAACGTAACATGAAATGTTAGACCGTCTCATGGATATAATCACTAGTTGTTCTTGCGTAACACATTTTAAGTTGAAAATTAACTACATTATGAGAATACAATGATTTTAATATTTTAATTTTACACGAATTTGTTCCCTTCCATTAGCGGTCTTGTGACTTATTCAATGTAGAGAAAAGGTAAAGTTTGGTCAAGAGTTAGATTTGCTTCTCATCTTTTGATATTGATGATTATTTTCTATAATAATCTACACTACTCAATAATTAATTTTTCATTCAATCTATTAATTTTTGAAAAATATTTCTTAAGTAAGTGTTTTTTTTTAAATAAAAATAGCCGAAATGTTTTCTCTTATTTCACACTCTAGTCTATGTATAAGCTCTACTGTCCATCAGTTGAGCAACATTCTGTACTTACATTTTTAAAATAGGAAATAATTTTTGAAAATAAAATCAAACATAACCTTGTATATTTCATAGTAAGAGAGTATGTATGGAACATATTATTATTATATTTGTAAAACTGACTGCATGGGAATTGAATAAGATGTTTTATTATATGTTGTTGCATTTTGACTTTTGCATTTGACCCAAATATACTATAATCAGATTGACATGACCGGGTGTTTGTCGTTCAAGTAACGTAAATTTGATTTATTCTAAATTTAAATAAAATTCAAATTCAAATTCAAACCTCTTGAAATGACTTGTACTGAGAAAGTCAATCCACACCGCAAGGAAACACGAAAATCATAATCGATCCCAGTGTGTATGGGTGAGCAACTTTTATGCTTCCACCATCATAGTGTTTGAGTTTTGGTTGAATCATTCTAAATTTTAAATTAATCTATTTTAAGGTGTTCTTTTAATAGCAGTGTTATTATTTGTTATAATCAACGTAAACAGTTATATTTATTTATAAAAATGTTAATCGCATCACTTTTATACACTGATTATTAATTGGTGTAAAAAGCTTGAGATGATATCCCACTTATGGATTAGAGAATAATTAAATTATTAAGTACGTGGCAAATTAAATGTGGTTGGGAGGGGAAAACTCTACTGAACATGAAAAATTATTTTTTTTTTAAAGATTAACTATAATCAAGTCGATGGATAAGTTTCACTAATAGCATTTTATAAAAACAATTTATTAAGTGATTTATAATTATTTTAGATGAAAATCCGTTGCTTCCATTTTCATTTCTATGCACATGTCGAAGTAAAAGATGATTTAGAAAATCAAGATAAAGATCTCCAAATTACGACTAAGAAAAAGATGATTTGATGACGGTTAAGGTTTAGATAAAGATGTCTTGTTATTAAGATTGAGTCAAAGATACTTACATAGAAATAAAAAGAATCCTATTTGAGTTGAGTTAAAAATACATTGGTCTAAGTAAATGTAACAATGTTTGGCAAATCTCACCTAAAAGACATTTTGGTTGAGGGGAGTCACATCGTTCTAGTCAAGTTGAGTAGAAGAATTTGTGGGTAAGGTTCATTATTAGAGTTAGTTAAAATTTTCTTAATTAAGACAAGTTAAATATGTATTGATTGAAATTAAATTATTGATGTCTTAATTGAAATTTAACAAAAAAATGTTTTAATTTAGACAAAGTTGATAATACTCTAATATATATTAAGTTAAAGATAATTTGATTAAGATTAAGTTATATTCTTATTAAGGTTGAATAATGATGTTTTAGCAAAAGTCAATATCTAACAAAATTGGACATTTATATATTCTAGCTAAGATTTATAGAGAAAAATAATTTGTTGATATATTTTTATTTTAGACAATAATATAAACATGTGACCTAAAGTTTAGACAACCATTTTTTCAACCATAATCTAAGTAGGCATTGTCATTTTTAATAGACAATAATTTTAGCAAGAGACGATTTTAAAATTATTGCTTAAAATCTTGATAACATCCACAATTTAAAGATGTTGGTTAAAGTGTTGAAGAAAAATTATAATATATATTCTTTTTTAATTTTACATTTGGCCTTACAAAAGTTTAAGATGAAAACAATAAGTATTGTTATTTATGTTTTTAAACTCAAAAATTACATAACTAAGGTTACATAATTTTAAGAAAGGAAACACTTTATACAATATATATAGACCAAAATAAATATAATTGAATCATAATAACATTCACTCACATATTTCAATATTTTCAAACTACATGATAAAAGAAATTTGTCTTAAAACATAATGATAAGAATCAAGCCATCAAAATTAAAACTATAAACTTAGTTAAAAAAACATAATGCTTAGAATTGTTTCTTTATTACATAGCAATAAATTCATTCTTCTGTATGACTATGTTCATTATCTTCAAGTTGCAAAAAAGTACAAAGTATATAGTGTTAAAGTGACTAAACATCTTAAAATTTTTGATAAAAGATTGTAAAAGAATATTTAAGACTACAAAAGTAAGACAAAAAAAGCTACCATGTATTATTGGAACAAAGAAAAACTTTCCACTATGGAAGTACTTTACATAATGTTTGACGAATCCTAAATTTGGTTAGCATGATAAACTCATTGTGGAAACCATGCACAAGAACTATCTATAATTCTTGATATTGTAGTACTAAAGTAAGTTTCAAACATAATTGGTGGAACAATAGTACATATGATAAAACATTTTTCAATTGTATTAATTTTCTTAATCACAACAAGATTGAGGTGCATTTGATATATGAAGCAATATACTTACTATACTCCTCAAATGTTCTATAAAGAGAGTTAATCTTAACTTTACTATATTGCTTATATTATTGTGGTCTTCAATATATACAATAAGATCTTGTGATTTTTTTATATACATGCATGTTTTCATGTTATGTTCCTACAAGGCTAGGCGTGCTACAATTGGTTTAATTTGTACTAGAGCAACATATTTGGCAATTATGGTAGTTTTAATCCATATCACTAAACTTACTAACATAATCCAATCCATATCACTAAACTTACTACCATGCATGAAAAGTACTACATGACTGACATTCAAATATGATCATGTATATATATTCATATCTCCATGATCCAAGTAAAAAGAATGAAAATTCAAGGATGAAACAGTCATTTTTTTACAAAAACTCCTCCAACATTACAAAACAAAGTAATTCTATGTGTAACTTGAAAACATTTTTCAAGCCCACTAAACAATTTTCAATCAATACCTGCTCATAAGGATCATGGATCGAAAACACTAATTGAGGAGGTCAAAAGATAGTCAACCACATCCTCCTACAAGCCCACATGGCTATGCATACATCAAGGGATCATTGGAAATTATAAACACTTGAAAAATTAAAGTGAGCAATGTGGGACTTTGAACATGTATGTATGCTTGAATTACAAGTGTAGCTTCACTTTACACATTTTAGTCTCACATGTATTGTTTAATGAGTGTTAAGAGCTCCTCTACCTATAAATAAACCCCTACCCCCCTTGTAACTCATTTTGAGCTTGAATGAGAATTGAATTGCATTTTTCATATTTTCTTGTTTTTCAAAGTCATTATATGAGTGTAATCTTCTCTTAGGTGCAACACAAAGAAAGGGTATTTCTTTCATTATTTTCCATAAACACCAATAATATTTATTATAACCCAATAAACCAAATGAACTTAGTTTTGTGTTTCTTGACTATGACAATTTACTCTTGATATTACATTATAACATTCCATTCATGTACCATATACATATTCACTACATATTTTATCCATTGTATGGCCTAAAACAAGCACAAGTATTAAGCAAACCTTGTCATTAAAAAAATATTGACAATAAGTAAATATTATATAATTATCATTTATGTTATGACTTGATTTATATTGATGAGGATAAGAGCATGATGGTTGACTTCAAAAAGTTTATGATACTAAGTATTCGATATATTTGACATAGAGAAGATGAAATGCATCTTTGGCGTTGAAGTTTATAAGACCACAATGAATTTTAAAATATGTAAAAAAACTTATCACTTATATCTTGAATTCTGAAATGTTTCAAGGCAAAGGTGTAAAAAGTTCAATTATTCCAGATTTCAAGAAAAGTGTAAAAGGATGTTAATGATGTAGTTATGGATGACACTTATTTTTTAAACAAATTATTGAAAGTTTTATGTATATTCCCGTTACAACACTGAGATAATGTTTAGTTGAACTTAATAGGTATATATCAAAATCAACTTAGTTAGATTTATAATATTAAAAGATGAAGAATATTCTAAAAGTACATCTAGTTATGTTTTTTTATTGAGTCTAAATGTAGTGTCATTAAGAAGCAATATCAAGTTGAAGTAAAATTTATTGTTTCTTTTGCTTGTATTTTAATTTATGTAAATGTGAATTATTTTAAGAAATTTAAATCACCTTAAAAAAACATTGATAATAACTCAACAATTAAATTTTAAAAAAATAATGTATGGAATAAAATCTTCATTTTCTAATGTAATGAAGAAGTTGGTGCTTTATAAAATAAAATATTAGATTGCAAATCTCATGTCAAAAGCCTTAAAACTTAAAGTATTTGAAAAAATATTTAGAATCATAGAAATATCTAAACCATCAATCATAAAAATACTTAAAACTTAAATTTGAGTTAGCTCATCAGAAAGACTTTCAATACATGATCAAATTGTACTCATCTAAGTTGGTCAGAACTACAAATCATCATATCTGATATCACTTGTTGAAAAAAATCGAGAATGAAACACCAAAGTGAACTCATAACAATGAGACACGAGTTAAACTCACAAGAAATTGACACCATCTTTAACATAAAATCTTAAAACAATAAGTTTGTGAGTCTTTTTTTTTCTCATATGTTACAACTTTTTCTTTTTACTTAATATGAGACTTAAACTAACACTTACATTCACACATCCAATAATAATCCAACTTAGATTTTTAATTCAATTGTACGTACACAAGGATTTTGTATGCTCACTCTTAACCTTGTATAGGTAGAATAAGTAAGGTACCAAGAAAACATAAAAGTAAAAAGGTATACAGTAAAGAGTGAAACAAATATGTATTGATTCATATTCCAAATTCACATTAGAACTGAAAACCATATAGATATCTATTTTTCTAATTTAACTTTATTTAGAAACATGATTGAGTATTCTAAAAATTTTACTATTGTTAATTTATGTACCATGGAAATATCTTGTTATTTATTCATTGTTGCCACAATTTATAGACCATGCCATACATGAAGAAAATATGGTATAATGTCTATTTTTCTACAGTGCAAAAAGGCATTTATTTCATCCAATCCTATTTTCCTTTTCTTCCTCGGTTTATCCCTAGTTGCCAGCTATTCAATATGATTCTCTAAACTAAATAACTCGTCTTGTTATCTTCCAGTTCTCTTTGCATGCACTATACTTAAAAGGTAGAGTTTGTTGTGTAATTTCAAGATCCGATCTTCCGGTCAAACCCATTTATTTTTCTCATGTAATTGGTCTTTTTTACTGTGCAAAACTAGTTCAAAATCATCAATCTTGTGCAAAAAATCTCTCTTCTTGGAAGATTTCCGCATGTTATTTTTCTTTGATGTTCTGATTCATTGTCCTGTTTATGACTAAGGGTTGTGTACAAGAATCTTATTTTCATTTGAGTACCCCTTTTCTTCTCACCGATGTAATAAAAGATCTTATTGCTAGTTTAAAAGAAAATGTGCCAGAATACCATAATTGTTTGACAATTAGACATGCTCGCATGCTACGCGGCGTTTATTCAGCTTTTATGTTCATTTTATGCTGAAGAAATAAGGACCAAACACACCAACAGTGTTATGAATTTTCAAGTCTTTCAGAATTGACATCAGCTTTACTTTTTTAGGGTATACACGGACTTTTGACATTTTCTATTACCATTCTTGATTTCCTCGTTATAATAATATATAGTTTGGACATAATGAATGAATTTTAAAAGTTAAACAAAAGAGAAGATTCACACTTTAATATTATATCTTTAAAAATAAATCTTATATAGAAATAGCATAAATGGATTTTTTTTTGGTCGGCATAAATGGATGGTCACCATATATAGTTTATATTGACTGATATTGCTGTCTTTTAACATTAGAATAATCTATACACTTGGCTGATTTCTTAGGCATGAACAAATATATTAATTGGCCAATCTAGCTACTCTACTTTTCTTAACAATGCTAATAATTTATCCAACAAAGTTTTTTTTTTTTGTATTAGATATAAAATTGAAATAAAAAAAAGAGTTTCGCTTTTAAGCTCTGAAGTTTATGTAACATGCCTTTACTTTTATTGAAAAGAGTGTTTTATCTTTGGAACATAATGTTCTATTTTCCTGAACAATCATGTGAATTAAAAAAGAAAATCACTCAGGGATAACTGAGAAAAAGGGGTCTCTACTCTCTAATATACAAGACTCAGTCGATTAATATCGTTAAAAAATCACATAACAGTAGCGTCTTTAAACAACACTGAGTCATTATATATAAATTATATATATCTAATAGGAAAAAGTTGAATATCTGAATTGTTAAGCACGTTGGAGGCAACAGATTTTGGAGTCCGACAAGAAGGTATTTTGGTATCTTATTTACTTTTCTTTTGATCATCAATGTTGTTTAAGCTAGTTAATTGTCAAATTTCAACCATGCATACCCAGTCAATAGAACAAATCATCAACCACAAAGAAGCACGGTCAATTGATCAAATAGCTTCTTACCTACGCATATGATATGTATATATATATTGGGATACTACCACGTAGCTTTCACCATCTACTCAAAAAACTCATTTTGTTCCAATTCCTCATCTAAACACTTCAATTTTGTTCCATTGATCAGTTACTTTAAAACAGCTACAAATGGCATTGTCTTACAGTAGGATCCTCTTCCCAATTCTACTAATCATCTTCACCATTTTTCTTGCTTTTCCTCAAGTTGGAGTAGCATGCAGAACATTATTACAAGAAGATCAGTGGTTGAGGCAATTCAACGGGATTTCGTTGCAGGCCCTTCCACGGGGACCTTTAAAGCCATCAAGTCCAGATCCAATTCGTCCATAACAAACCTTGAAAGTCCATGCACCGCTAGTGAAACAAACACATTCTTGGGCTATTTTCATAACTATTTTCTCTTCGCTTGTGCTCTCTGAGAAACTTCAGTATCTTGGGTTCCCATGCAAGAGTACATAGCTGATGTGTATTATACTTTTTGTAATATTCTATTTTAATTGTAGTCTAATACAATTCCTTAATTGAAACTAATAAGATTTGGTGACAATAAAATCTCTAGCTAGCTATATCAAAATTTTTATCAGCAAAAAAATTAGTACAAATTGGTACATGTGGAATCCCAACCCATATACAAGGAAAATATACAGAAAACAAAAAACGACGACAACTGTTTCCCTAACTGTGACATATACACCTAAATTGCACAGCATCCATACTGATAAAGCCGTACTTCAGAACAAGTGCCTAAGAATTCTATACATCTAGATTACACCCTTTGCCTTTTGCTGAGAAATGTATCAGGTTTACAAGAATCACTATTTCACTTTCGCACATGCAGCAAATGTCAAACTTTTCAACAAAATGTATCAGGTTGTTTTAATTTTCGCCAAATCTGTAATCCCTATAATGTTCATGGCTAAGAATGATATATGTGCTTCAATAATGAGTATAGCAGAGTTTTGGCTTGGATTTTGGTTAAGGGCATTTTCTGTAAGCATTCCTACAGATGTAAGGGGTTAAGTAGGGCCATGGAATGATTGCTTTTAAATGCTTATTTTTTATAAAGGTTGTGCTTCCAATTAATATATTTTTTATTTTTGATAAAAAAAATCTAACCTCCTTTTTATGTAATGTAACTCACTGAAAATGCTCCCTTAGTGCTCTCTCAGTCTTTCCATTATTCTCCAACAAGTTATGCTAAGCAGATCCTTCATCCAATTCATCCTTACTGATTTTTCCTCCTTTCAGTTAAAAGTATGACTTTATTCCAGAGCTACTGAAAGACTTTGATTTGTTACAGCTGGATTTGCAGTTTAAGCTATCCCTTCTTCCTATAATATAGCTTCCCACCAGAACAGAACCTATTTCAGCTGCAATACCCAAACTATCAGCACAAGAAACTGTCTCTAATATTATGTAAAAATTAAACAATTTGCATTTCATTGATATGTTTTCTACCCCCACAATAATAATATATTTGAAACAAAAATATCTGTGTGACCGACATTTCCAACCTCGACAAACGACTTTTCTGTTTTTTTTTTTTTTCTGAATTTTGATCTTCTCGTATTAATTTAAAAGTAGGTAACGATTTGCATCAATATTCATGCTATGTTAACAGATAAATACAGTTTAAAAAATAATAAATACAGTAAAAAAGGAAGATAAATAAATAAAAAGGTATGAACACGGCATACCCTTTTTTTATGCAACGATAAAATCAAGATCAAATATAAGTCTGATTTAGACCAGATTTTAGAGCATTAAGTGTAGGATGTGGTCATTAAAGTTCAATACTAATATTTTATTCATCATGTAAATATTATATATATATATATATATATATA
>Ga0123340_1007093_pt1 | contig 10689 bp, 7 predicted proteins | sample SirMexnodulemix_FD_89961 | JGI IMG/M metagenome (GOLD analysis project Ga0123340, IMG submission 89961) | Root nodule microbial communities of legume samples collected from Mexico - Siratro Mexico nodule mix | ecosystem: Host-associated > Plants > Roots > Nodule | place: Mexico: Nepantla... | reverse complement strand
TATATATATATATATATATGTATGTATATTTATATTGGTCCGTTATGAATTGATTTAGTTTGATAAGAGATTAATCATAACTCGTCATAATTTCAAACTAGATAAAATGGTCATCCGGTGATAAGTCCCATCTTGATTTAAGGTTTATAATGAAGTGATTCTCTTACACCTTTATATTGACTTCCAGTGATTCTATAATTTTAACATATTCTTATTTTAACTTTAAGAAAAAAATAAAAATAACCTTAATTGATCATAACTGAGATTTATGCATTTTTTATATTATGGGTTATACAATCTGCAATATAAAACTTTTTTTAAATATATTGTGGGTTGTACAACCCACAATGTATTTAAAAAAAAATTGTGTTGCAAGTTATACAAAACTCGCAATATAAAACTTTTTTTAAATATATTGTGGGTTGTACAACCCGCAATGTATTTAAAAAAAAAATTATGTTGCAAGTTATACAACGTGTTGCTTTGGTATAATGGTGATTATCACATTAATCTTACACCTGGGTAGTGCTTATTTAGCCATTAAATTTTTGTAATATATTTTTTTTCTCATAATTTGTAAAAAAAAATAAACTTGTGTTGTTGCCCAGGATAACCACCATTACACCACAGCAGCAACCACAGCAGCAGGTTTGTCAACCCACGACACAAAACTTTTTTTTAAATACATCTCGGGCTAATTTTTGCTAATGATGGTAAGTATACCAATCCCAAACGTAACAAATAATAAATATCATTTTTTCTAAAAGATTTGTGCAATACACAACAATTTATAATAAATTTAGACTCAAGAAATAACTTATAATTAAAATGTTTTGTAGAAATTCAAACAAGTAAATATTTTTAGGGTTTTGGAATGTAGAAGAAGGGTAAGAGATGAATAACATGAAATTGCTAAAGTTAGATTTCACCAAACCTCACTCTCATATGAAAATGATTTTCTTCTTTTCAATCAATTATCAATGTCAACCCCAATTCCTCAGCATATGAGCCTAATATTATCTGTTAACTGTCAATTCATTCATTGATCAATTATATAAAAGAATTGCATTCTCACAAGAGTCTTAAGACAACGATTGAATCACACTCTATTCTTAGACACCAACTTTCATTCAGTAGTTTAATTCAGATTTAGAATCAAGAGATATTTTTCAATACTCTTAATAATTGAGTTATGAATTAACACAACAAGCACCATGTATAGAATTAAAATACTTATATATTAAAGGACAAGCATTTATGATAAGACATAAACAAAACCAAACCGATTACATGAGAGTTATGTTTGATTACATCCAACCCCAACAATAATGGATTTAGCTTTTCATAGAGAAGATCAAACAACCAATAAGAACAATGAAAGAAGGTTAATTAAACCCATAAATCCTAAGTTGACTCAATCTCTAATTTTTTTTTATGATCTCTAGTTGAAAATGCAAACTCTAATGTGAAAGGTTTCTTAAATAAAATATATTTTTCGCCCAACTTGACAAAGTGGCGTTAGGAGCAATTGAATTTTGTTACAATTTCCAACATTTTGGCGCAACTTTCAACATCTTGAGCCCCGACTCAGAAAAGTGACACCCAACTCAGTGACAACCCAGCTTAGCTTTGTTGAGCTCGGACCAGCCTAGTTAATCCTGACCCAACTTTTAGCATCAACATTCCAATTTTGTCCTTATTTGCTCTTCAAGGATACCGATGTTGCCCTTCTTGACCCAAATGCTTTTGTTCATTTATTTGATAAAATTAATGAGATTTATTGTAAAATTTGATGAAAAACTTAAGTAACAAATTATTTATAAAAGTATGAGGTTTAGCAAGTTTCAAGCTTAGAAAGAATTGATTTCACTAAGAAAATAAGTCCAAAAATATCATATAATTTAACTCTATGAGTGTTTGGGGTCGAGGGAAGAAATTTCCTTGGTTTCATGCTCACACATAAAGGAATTGAGGCAAATCCTGACAAGTGCAGGCTATTATCAAATGCAAAGCCCACAACTATTAATGAAGGCTTCTAAATTCCATTAGAGTCAGCAGTGTGAAGACATGTTCGATCAAGTTAAAAAGTTCATGGCATTACCACCAGTGATACAAAAGTCAATACTCGAGGAACCAATTCTCGTTTATCTCTCGACCCCAAACGAGGCTATCAACTCAATATTGTTACAAGAGATAAATGAGTAGTGACCCATGTACTTTGTGAGTCGAGCACTTCAAGACGCCGAAAGACAATATTAGACCATTGAAGAAGTAGTATTGACATTGGTCAACATTACAAGACACATACGCAAACTTTCAAAACCACTTAATCAAAGTTAAAAGTGACTACCCTATCATGAAAATCCTTTCCAAGCTCAATTTGGCCAGACAAATAATAAAATGATTGATTGAACTTTCTAAATATGAGCTATGTTACGAGCTAAGAGACCTCATTACACATTTAGAAATGCATAACTATATTTTCTCTAACAAAGATATTGTTAATCCACATGTAAGGTTAAATTCATATTTTTTATTGTCAACTTGACTTTCCTCGTCTTTGTTCACTCGTGAGCATGAATGACTCTCTCCCTTCCTCTTCTATTTTCACTCTCTCAAATAAACACACGAGCTTATAGAGACATGAATCACACTACTTTCTTTTCTCGTGCACAATCCTACCAATAAACCAAAAATAAAATAAATCAAAATACAACTCAACACAACATGATAATATAAATATTTTAACTATATGATGAAGAAAAGAAAAAGTTTATCTCTTCCTAAAAAAAAAAAAAAAGTTAGAGTAGTGAATAACAAAAAGAGATTGCCGTAACATATGCCAAAAAGGTATAAAAAAAATTGAATTTAGTCGAAAATAAAAAATATATGCAAGAGAATCTTAATGGTAGAATCGATGAACGAATTCACTTTGATTTCCATTCCCATGGGCCAAAAGCTAACGGCGGAAGAAAGTGTTTCCCCGAAGCGCTGCAACGGGAGAGAGCCTCCTCTGCTTGAATGCGCAGAGCTTGTGCTACCCTACCTTAACCCTTCCGAACTCGCCAATGTCTCTCTCACCTGCAAACCTCTCCTCAAACTCTCACGCTCCATCACCTTCCGCCGCGTCTCCGACGCTTCCAGAACCTTCGAGACCCTTCCGATTCTGTTCCTTAACGCGGTCGATTCCCACCCATACGCGCCCTTCCTCTACACGCGCTCCCTCCTCCTCTCCTCTCCACTCCCCCTCCTGCGCCAACCCTGGGGCTCTTCGGCAGTTTCCCCCTCAGCGCAGTGTCGCCTTCTCCGCGCTGAGTCAGTGGGCTTCGTCGATGCCGCGGGCCGGGCCGTGTCGGGCTGCGAGTGCGAGGCTTGTGCGGGCGCTGAGTGTCCTTGTGCTGGCCTGGATGGGCTGGATGACGTCGGCAGAGAGTGCGGGCCCGGGTGCCGGTGTGGGCCCGAGTGCGGGAACCGGTTGACACGGAATGGGGTGGCGGTGAGGGTTAAGATTGTGAGGCATAGGAGGAAAGGATGGGGGTTGCATGCGGATCAGTTCATCGCGAAAGGGGCGTTTGTGTTTGAGTATGCAGGTGATTTATTCGTCTAATCTAATAAACGATTATACCTCTCTTGATAATTGCTTTTAGTATACATACTTTTATACAATTTTGATTTTGCTGTTAATATGATTAAGTTGTGATAACTACCGATTTGATTACTTAACAAAATTGTGGAACACAGATTTGTTGTGATAACTATTGTTTTGATTACTTAACACAATTGTGGTCACACAGCCTCCCCAGCTCTGATGTTTCCAGTAATGGTAATAATATTAACAATGATAGAGGTTTTTTGTAGGACTAGACCAAGGTTTTAGATTACAGTTGCTATCGTGGTTTCATTGTGATCCTTGACCTTTGGGGCATGTGCGACTCAAGCCAATGCAGCTACAATTGTGGTTGCAAAGACCGGAAAACCAGGTGGTTGTGGCTGAAGTCGTGGTGGTATGGTAGACTGTTTTCTAAAACCTTCTATTATGTAATTTTGGTTAAGATCTTCAATTAAAATTAGAGTTTTAGCTGGAGACAGTTGAGGGTTTCAACTTAAGTTTTCTCTGAATTTGAGACATTTTTTAGAGAAAATTAATAATTTAACTCGTGAAGAAAGCTGTTATTGTCATTTGTGCTTTAATTTGAGTTGAAGTAAATGTTAGTCATTGTGATTTAACCACATTCTTCTTATTTATGTTATGTGTATATGTTGGTGGGTGCGTTTGAATTTTGTTGTTTAGGTAGATCTTCTTATTAACTTATGGTACTAGGTTGGACCTTGAGTTGGAACAACTATTTGTGGGAGTAGTTGTTTGTGTTTTATTATGATTGATAGGTAAATGAAAAGCTAACGGTGAATATAATTTGTTCCTTTTGGTTTTCATAGTCATTTTGGTTAGGTGCTTCCACACCTTGGATTTGAATTTTGAACCATGTAGTGAGTTTACTTATGTGGACTAACATGTCGGAGACCAGGAGATTTAATGATAATAAGTGATCAGTAAAAAATGATTATACATTGTTGTTCAGAAAGTGAGTCCAAGCATCAATAAATGAAGGGAAAAAATGATGTTTTATTTTCATAATTTGAGAACTAAGAGGTTACTATGTATATGTGAAGTTTGTCAACTCTTTTTGTTGTTTTAACTTTTGTGTTTATTAATTGTTTGCTTTAGAAGGATAAAAATAGCGGCTAGGAGCTTGATATCCTGAATGCAATAGCTTGATTTCACTCTTATGAGTGGTGAAAACAGGTGCTAGGAAAGTGTTGATTGTCCAAGTTAGTTTATGTTTTAATTGTGAGTGGAATCAATACAAGATACTTTGATTCCATATCATAACTCAATTGGTTGTGAGAACAAGGTTGTCAAAACTATGATTCAACATGCAAAATCATTTGAGTAGGAGGGGTAAAATGTTGTGTATATTGTGGAAGCTTAATAACCTATTTGCTTTAAAAATAGAAAAACGATTAAGAGAATCTTCATTTAGTTTTTTGCATGTTCATTTTTTTTCATTGGCTTACTAAATAGAAATAAGAATATTGTCAAAAAGTTTGTGATAAGATTATGAATGTTTGTGTAGTAGATTTTCAAACTTGTGTTGTTTTATTTGGTGGAGAGGGTAGATTATTGGGAACGTATATGAAACATTTGTATTTGTCTTCCACTACATAAAAGTTGTAACGATACTAGTAGGTTGAAGCCATCTAGAAAATGAGAAGCATAACCTGAACAAAGAAAATAACTCACCGAAGTTAACCCAACAAAAACTTCAGCTTAGCATGATCTCTACGAGTGAGTTATTTCTGGTACCAATTTTCGTTTAGATAAGTTGGTTCTCTTGGGGTTTGGGCATAGGCTTTTTCTTGCCTTCAAACGGGTTATGACCCTAGGATAAGTTTTCTTTTGGGATTGCAATTGTTCTAGCCATATTTGCATGTAGAATTGTATGATTCTACGTGTTGAATCATGATTTTAATCTTTCCTATGTTGTAATTATAGAAAGAAGGTACAAATTATATCTAGGAATATCTAGATTATGTATTATTAGCAATATCATTTTATTTATTCATGTATCATATATTAGAAGATAGTAAATCTACCTGATTTATTATATTGATTTTTGTTTTCTAAATATAAATAAAGCACTCACACAGGGTCAGAAACACAATTTTAGTTCAATATTTCTATATTTCCTTAGTTTAACATGGTATCTAGAGTCTTTTGAAAATCGTGTTGGCTTGGTGGACCCACTGCTTTTTGTGGAATTTTCTTAGTGAACCCTTTTTTCAGGTTCGCTCACTTTCTTGCACGACATTCTTGACGACTTTTTTGGGGACTTCTGTTTGCTCCGACGCCAATCTACACAACAATCCCCATGTCACCTAACAACATTCTTCACTCATGCTCCTTCATGTGCTTTCTTCTTCAAAAACATATCTGCCACCTTCCTCAATGTGCGGCAGTGTGTGAGATGGTGTTTGTCTTCCGGACACCCATCACCATGCTTGCCTTTTTTGCCCAAACACAACCCTGGGTTGCACCTTTTCTTACGGCAGTGTGTGAGATGGTGTTTGCCTTCCGGACACCCATCACCATGCTTGCCTTTTTTGCCCAAACACAACCCTGGGGTTGCACCTTTTCTTACTATTATTATTAAAATTATTTTTTCTTTAGATTTCAAAAGTGTCTTGAAGCACCTAATCAACATCCAAAACAAATTCTCTCATCTTTTCCAATCATATGGTTAGTATGGAGAAGATGAACGAGTCTAACTATTCAAATTGGGCTTTTGAAATTGGGTTTAGGGTTAAGTGAGTTGGGCCATAGATCCCATCTCACTACAACTACCGAATTTGTTCCTAAAGAAGAGTTAGACAATAGATAGAGATTGATAGCTGACATGAACCGAGTTAGGATTAAACTGCAGACTCCCACACCAAAGAGTATTTGAACGCCCCAAGATCCTTAAGTATTCAAATTTAGGATGATCTACTCAGAACCCTTGTGTCGTAGAACACAACAATGAGCCTAAAGTATGAAGAAACGCCACAAGGTTGATCAACCCTTGATAAGTTTGCAAGTTCAATGAAGAACTCAAGAGAAAAACTCACTTATGAAATTTTCAGAATAAAAATTCATATTTCAAATGCAATGCCAGTTTACATGTGTATTGCTGACTTAAATAGACTTTTGTTAGCTTCTAAAATTTGACCTGACTCCTCATTAGCCTATACTTCTCTTAATTTAATGCAACAACATTTTGACACAATTTCAAATGAGTAATTAATTACATGAAATGGGAATACGAAAAACACAATTTACTAAATATGACTAGTCTTCATAATTTAATCTTAACCCAAAATAATCCATTTAGACTTAAATTAAATTTGGTGGCACATCACATATGGACCTCGTGCTTCAATTGGATTGTTTCTGGCCCAAAACTCCTTCATTGAATCCTTCATCAACCCATATCAAATTAAGAACGAAATCAGGTTCAAAGTCAGTCTTTAAATTTGTTTACTTAGCCCAAATGTTTTGAACCAACCCACTCAATGTCTCCTTTAACTTTTTGGCCCTTAAGCTTGAGATTGGTTCAGTTGGAATTTGCAAAGAGTCATTTGGATTGTTTGGATTTGTATGTTCTTGAGTCTGATTAAATTTAAACTCTTGGTTCTCATCAATAACTATGTAGTATTATTAAATATACTATCCACACTCAACTCAAACCTATTCTTTGTCCTCGTGAGACGTGTGCATCAATTTGGATTGGGTTCATCCCCTTTATGTAAACGACTTACAATGCTTGTGTGGTGTATGGCAAGATCTCTTCGGCAAATTTATGTTGCCTTACATGATTAATGACTGTGTTCCACCATCTGCAAATGTAATGAACCTTAAGAACCGCAGTATGTATGTTATAGCCTTTTGTGGCTTGTCACAAGAGTATGTTGCAACTTGTGATCAAATTTTGGGATCATTAGTAAACCTTACTATGACTTCCACATAGTCTACACTTTTCGTATTCATCCGAAAATAAACACAGAATTTTTATTTTTTTATTTATTTTTCTTGTAGTGGATAATAATTCATTTTTTCTACAAAGTAATAGTTCTAGACACTTGTGTGAAAGTAATTCTAGAAGTTGTCCAAAGTGCAAGCATTGTCACCACATTGGACCCACCATTGATAACTATTGGATGCTGCACAGGAAACCCCCTTGTTCAACCAATATTGGCCATAGAGTTTGAAGACATTACCGCGAGATTTGTCAACCCTAGTGAACACTTGGCAAACATATTTAGCAAGTCTCTAAGAGGACCAAGGATCTATCATATTTGGAGCAAGCTAAACACATGACATGTATGCTCTAGCTTGAAGGGGAATGTTATAATTATAGAAATAAGGTGCAAATATTTTATAATCAGGAAAATCTAGAGTATATATGTATTTTTAGGAACATTTTATTTATTTTTGTATCATATTTTTATTATTAGAGGATACCAAATCTTCTTTATTTATTATACAAATTCCATTTTCTCAATACAAGACATCTATGGAACCTCAAAAATAGTTTTTAGCTAAATGTTTGTCTATTTCCTCTAGTTTAACAAATGACACGAGAGTTCTAAGTGTTAATTGAGTTATATACTACTTGTAATTATAGTAGCTAGTATTGATGATGGACTATGGGGTCATGGATGAGGTGCTGGCTTGAGTGAATATTTTCATATAAGGAATCTCTTTCTTAATGCTTTGAAGCTTTAATGAGGTTTTGCTCTAGTAGATGAAATGAATATGGGTATTTGCATGTGGTAACTTAGGAATCTACCTTCTAAGTGGGATAGGCCTTTTAAGACATATCATCGAAGGTCCAAATAGTATGGGGCCTAATATTATATATTAGGGAGAGAGGTGTTCTGTCTGGTTCTGTTATATCGGGATTGGGGAATCATTTGTAAGGGACCATATCAGATTTTGGAAATAGAAATTGGAGTCAAGGGAACTTTTCTCTGACTTGGGTTATAATATGATCTAGAGGGTTCATGTAATTTTAAGTTTTCTTATAATTTTCTTATGTTTTTAATTAAAAGTACCGAAGGCTGCACTTGGAAGAATGAGGAATAATGAAAATGGACTGATTTGCATGATAGACCCATGAACATATATCATCTAATGTTATTTTCTATATGATGATGAAGACTTGAGCCCAATTTGAAGATAACATATAGTCCAAATTTACATGATCAAGAAGAAGCATTGATGGGCTGGAGTTTAAGTTGTAGGGCTAAAAAATTGCAAATCAGTCCATTTTCTTTATTCCTCGTATTCTTCCAAGTGTAGTCTTTGGTACTTTTAATTAAAAATTATAAGAAAACCCAAAATTACGTGGATTCCTCTAGATCATATTAGGGGAGCATTACTCTCATTCCATTACCCATTCTTCTTTCTCTGTTATTTTCCTTCTTTTCCTGCAGTAATCCACTTTTGAGGTGAAATATATTGAGTAGGATGTTTGAAATCCATAGAGCTGATGCAATAGTTGAGTTTCATGCTGATGTAATGGTATGGTGGGAGGTGGATAATTTACAAAATAATCAATTATTATATGGAGAGTAAGAATAATTTGCATATATACTGGATACTGCCTTTGATCATTTGACTAAAATAAGGAACTGAATGACACTTTCTTTTGATAAGATATTTAAGAATGGTATGTTAGTTGCATTGTGAGTTAAACAATTATATGAAGATTGGAAGAAACTATTTTCTACTGTTTCAAAGCCATTGTCACTGATATTTTCTTGACTCTTTTAGTTGTTTCTTATGCATGGCTGTTTTTAATCCCCTCATGCGTGGGTGTAAAATTAAATCATGGTTTCCTGTGTAATAAAAGGTGAACTCTTGACAACCAAGGAAGCCCAGAGGAGACATCAATCCTATGATGAACTGGCTTCAAAGGGTCGTTTCTCTTCAGCTCTTTTAGTTGTAAGGGAACATCTTCCTTCTGGAAAGGCATGTCTGAGATTGAACATAGATGCGACAAGAATAGGAAACATTGCACGATTTGTAAATCATTCATGCGATGGTGGTAATTTAAGCACAAAGCTAGTTAGAAGTTCAGGAGCTTTGTTCCCCCGCCTATGCTTCTTTGCTTCAAAAGATATCCTAGTAGACGAAGAGCTTACTTTTAGCTATGGAGAAATCAGGAAAAGGTCGAAGGGTTTGCCATGCTTTTGCAATAGCCCTTCTTGCTTTGGAACATTGCCCTCTGAAGACACTTGAAAGTGGAGATACATTGCTATTTAAGGAGGTAACCTATGTTAATTGTCAAAGGAATTTTGATTTTAGGAAAGGCTAGTTTTTATAATTTATTCATTAGGTCACAGCAGGCATTGCAAATATCCTTGTCACAGGTCGTTTAGGTAATCACCAATATCTTTATGTAGTGTGAATGATTTCACACTACATGCGATAATGTATTCACAGTATGTCATTTTAAAAAAAAATGATAATCGCACCTGATGCATGCTATAATTGGATTCTTGAAGTTACACTTATGTTAGAAGCCTTTAAGTTCATTTAACGGCTTGCTCGTAGGATTTAACACCACATTTTTATCCTTTGTCATGGAGATCATGAGAGGAAAGTGACTGGTGTGGTCTTCAAGGGGTGTTTTATTTGGGTATATTGTTGGGGTGGGGTTTGTGGCGTGATTAGTGATACAGTAATACGAGGCAATGGTTTGCTTACAAAACGTGCTTGTCTCTCAGAATAATGATTTTTTTGTGAGATCAGATTTCAAACGTTTGTTAATTTTATGATGATACGTTTATCCTTCGGAATACATTAAACAGGATTTATGAAACGTCGTTCGTTTTTTATGTATAATTTATTTTATACAGGATGAATTGTGAACTTTATCAAGGTTTCTCTGACTTTTATTTTGATTACATTATGCAAATAAGTTTTTTTTTTGTTTCTTTTTATCTTATAATTATAATCATAATAAAACTTATGTATGGTGAATTTGACCTGAGGCAATGGTTTGCTTACAAAACGTGCTTGTCTCTCAGAATAATGATTTTTTTGTGAGATCAGATTTCAAACGTTTGTTAATTTTATGATGATAC
>Ga0123340_1007088_pt1 | contig 10697 bp, 8 predicted proteins | sample SirMexnodulemix_FD_89961 | JGI IMG/M metagenome (GOLD analysis project Ga0123340, IMG submission 89961) | Root nodule microbial communities of legume samples collected from Mexico - Siratro Mexico nodule mix | ecosystem: Host-associated > Plants > Roots > Nodule | place: Mexico: Nepantla... | reverse complement strand
TTTTAATAATTTATCTTTTTATTCATTTTTTGTAATTTCAACTAATTAAAATAAATATATATATGTTTTAAATTAAATTCCAACATTAAATACTTAATTGAAGAAAATATATGAAAAATAAAAAAGGGATAATTTTTTAAAGCATATATAATAAAAAATTAAAAATTAAAAATATAATAAGACAGAAATTTAGATAAAAAAGATTCCACGTTAAGGAATGAATACAGTTATTACCAATCTTCAACATACTACAACACCGGTCTTCTTCCGTGACGGTTCAAATATTACGCGTTTGGTTTGTCCTTCGCAATCTAATCCCTTTTTCCGCCATGTGAGATAGCGAGCGACGCAACAACGCAAATAATCACACAGACACGTCAATTCATCCTCCAATTAACGCCTCCTTTCGATTCGATTCGGTTCGGCTTTCCACTTTTTTGGATCGACATTCTCGCGCTCAATTCATTCTTCGATTAGTTGAAAAATTGCTTTCGTTTCCGATTTCTGAAATTTAACAATGTAGCTCGTTCATGAATCGTGGTAGATGAACCTATGTTAATTTAGGCTATGCTTTGTGTCACTAGCAGTGTTGATTTCTTTAATTAGTTCAGTTTGGATTGGTACAGTGCACAAATTAATTAGTTACTTAGTTTATTAATTAACTAATTTTCAAATTTCGCATGTTGACAGATTATTAGGGGAATTGGAGGAGGGGGTGCAGGTACAAGAGCGTAGTTGTTTGTGTTTTCATTTCATCTATGTTTGGAGGTGTTACCGTTCCTGCTAATAGTACACATTTACGCAAGTCTGGGAGTAGACCAGTTGTTTATGATCTCGGTAACTTCAATTTTTAGTCCCTTAACAGCAGCTGTTGTTGTTTTTAAGATTTTCCTTGTGCTGGTTTGGTATTCTATGAATAACATATAACTTCTAGTTTGAGCTGTTTTCAGATGAACACGAGGTGGACAATGGCGTCGAGGAAGGTTTATTGCATCCCGTGGAGACAGCTGATTTAAAGGGTAGCGTGACAGCTGTCGGTGCTGCTTCAATGATGCCATCGCCCGCCTTGTTGTGGAGATTCAAGGTTCTTACATTGCTTTGCCTTTTAGAAAGTGTTCGTAACTTTGTTTTAGCTTTTAATTGATAATTTGGAATGTATTTAATGTTGTCCTTTTAATAAATGAAAAATTTGTTTTGACTTGATGATCGAATGTAATGTTTCTTTTATTATGTTTGATTCTTTCCGGGAGAAAAATATGTGGTAATTGACATAATTTATTTGAGTACAGAATGACATAATGAGCTGCAATGTGACTTTTGACCTAGAGCCGTGTGTGCTACTACTTTGTTACTTCTTTACATTTATTTTTCTTTTGTTTTTCCTTTTACTTTCTTTCTTCAATAATGCAATTGAGATGACTGTAGGTGCTATTGTTCCTCATTTGGGGCTTCGTCTGTTGCAAGGTCAGTGGTATTTGTCTCTGCTATTTCTACTCAACTCCTGTGTGTTGTGGTTTGAGATTGAGATTGTGTGCCCTATCCTCAAGTATTTCATCATATTTCCACAATCTTATTTGCCATGTTGGAAATTGCAGATTGGATGGGATTCTGTCATGATAATGAGTGCAGACAAGCGGGATTTGTTCCTTTATGAAGCATTTTTGTATTTTAACCCTCTTCTTCTAGCGGTTAGTTCTCCCCCCCAACACACTGTCTTGGTGTGTCACTCTGTGCGGATGCATTGATTCACCCATTTGCATATACATTTGTTGTATCATGTGTCTTATCTCTTTGTTATGTTTCAGGCTTTGATGGTTTGGCTGTGGGGAATCAACTTATGGTTTTTTGCTCAAGGTGGAGTCAATTATGCAAAAATATTTGATCTTGATCAAAATCATCTGACCCATAGAGAAATATGGAAGGTATCAACTCACCACTTTGACCTCTGTCTTGTTTGGCACATAAAATCAGCGTTTTGCCAGATTCAAGGGGAATAAAATTGGTAGTGTCATGACTTGTTGGGAACAATAGTAGAGCACTATCTCTATTCCAATATTGGTTTGCTCAAGAATGTTCTTTATGTCATTCTTGTTCATTCTGTTTTCATGTTTAGTACTTGAAATAAGCATTTAGTGGAATCGTGAGTATAATTTATAAGTTTATAACTATTTAAAGTTAAATAAGGAAAGGAAAAAAAATGAACTCTTCCAGTTTTCAAAGAATGACAATTTTGACTAGAGGGAATGGGGTTCCCTGTGGGATAAAGTTGTATATTTTAATCATCGTTCCATATTTTTGCCAAACTAAGGAGCGCTCATTTCTGTGGAATAAATATAGGAATGGAATGATCAATCTGTGTGCTAATTATGCTTTAAATAATTTTGTTTTTATTACTCTATAATCTTTACTTTATTCTGGTTGGTTTTGCCTTCAATTATTGTTATTATATTTCTAAATTGGGACATCTCCATGGCTTTGTTGTCATCCATTTCTCTAATATTTCATTTTTTTTCTCTTTTTACACCAACTCTTCGTTTCCTTATTGTCAATAATTACTCTTGAATGATCCTTTTTTCCTATTGATTATTGCAGTGTGCTACATGGATGACAATCATTGTTCCAACCAGTATGACAGCATATATTTATCTTTATTCTCATGGAGAAGTCTCATATGCTGCATCACAACCAGTGTAATAGATGCATCCACTCATCAGCTATTATTCTTGTTTGCTTGGATATCACTTGTTTGTAATTGGTTCATGTTAGGTAACGCTTGAGTTTGGGTAAATAATTTTTTAAAAGCTTCCTCGAAAATCTTGCAAAATAAGCAAATATATGCAATTATTTCTTTAAAATTAGCTGAACCATACACTTTATATTATAATTCATTTCTTGAAAGTGTGTTATTCGCTTGCATTTTTTTTTTTTTTGCCTTTGATTGAACAAAAGGTTTATGACGAACCAATCTAATAAAGCTGCACATTGCCTGCAAAATATCTTTAGCAAATGAGTACTGATCATGTTACTGGGAGGCGGTTTTAATTATAAGTTAATATTATTAGACTAGACGGGGACCCTAGTTTTGTGAAGAGAGTGAGAAACAAAAAGTTATGATGTAGCAATGGTGTTGTGTGATCCCTATACCCAATCTTGCCTAGTGGGATAAAGCTTTGTTGTTGTTGTATTCATTAGGTTTGGACATAAAAAGATCTACTTCAACTGGGATAGCGTTTATTGTTAATCATGGTATTAATAGCTCTATTATATCCATTTCTTGTTTAAATTCAATATTGGTTGGTTGGCAGTTTGTGCTTGTTTGAATCACCCAAGCTGTTCTGTCTGAGAAAGTAAACTCAGTTTCAATCATTTGTTAATAAAAAGCATACTCAATATTCAGTAACTCAGTGAACTCAGGTCAATCATCATATAGAAAATAACTTATAAATACATATTTTTATTTGTTGCAATATAAATGACTGATGGACATTTAATTCTGTTTTGTGCTTCTTTTTTTTTATCTTGTTGGAAGTTTGTTCTTAAAATTTTCTTGTACTATTCTGCAGGTTCTCTTATATGCTGCCGCTATAATGGTTTTGATATTCCCCTTTGATATCTTTTACTTTTCATCTAGATATTTCTTCTTAAGGACACTTGGGAGAATAGTTTTCCCTTTACAGGCAAGTTCATTCTTATTTGGATATATTGTGTTAGTAAGTTCTTACGGTATTACTCTCCAAATAGTAGAAATTTCTATATTTATGATATGCATGAGTGGGCAGGATATATAAACCTCCAACATAGATTGCTAGAGTCATATATTCACTTGCTTCTCTGCATTCAGTTTTCATGAAAGTTACATAAGTAGTCATACAACTCCCCTCTTGTTTGGTAGCCATAAAAAGACATGCTATTAGTGTTGGAGCCTTAGATTAGATGCTGACATGCTGTTCCAAGTCTAATGAAGTGACTAGAAAAGCTAGCAATCGTAAGTAATAAGTCATTTAAAACACAATTGATAACCTTCTTATCGCCGCCCGTCTCAATAGGTGCATCCATCAACGCATACTACTATGTGCATGTGCATAAGTAAAACCCTCAAAGAGGCTTCATGTTGAACATTCCTTCAAGATATGTGAACTGTTGCAGTGTTTAACTTTGATGCACAGAAAATTATTCTTGTTCTTTATTTACTGACATTCTTAAGACTATATTTGAGCCTAAACCTTGCCCTTGCTTTACTCTGTACGTTATGAATTGATGCTTTTAGCATACTGTTGGAACTTGGAACTATGCTTGAGTACGATCTAACTATTTTCTGTTTTCATTAAAACAGGCAATATCATTCGCAGATTTTTTCTTGGCCGATATCTTCACTTCCATGGCAAAGGTGTGCTTCCTTTTCAATATTATATTTCTAGTAGAAATGCCTTTGTCCTCCTCTTCCTTGTTAATCTTTATCATTAGGTTTTGAACCTGGTCTATTTCATTTAGAGATTTGAAGCTATATGCTGCATTTACTTATTTTTAAGCAACCTGAGTTTACAATTGACCTAATCTGTTGATCTAAATTTTAGTTTCTAGTAATGCATAACTATTTTATTTTGATTATGGCTGTAATTTTATGCAGGTGTTTTCTGATTTGGAGCGTTCAGTGTGTAGAATGGTCCATCGACAGGTTTGATTCTGATCAATTGCTTTGAATGTCTTCTATTGTTGGTTTAAGAATTTATATTTTTCATTTTATTTTACCAACTTCAGTATCCCATTTCACGTCTATGATGAATTAACTTTTATTTAGGATAAGTTTCCTTGATTTCATTCAAAATATTTTCTAGAACTTGGTTACAATTTTGATGGTACTCACTGTTCTCTGTTCCCCTGGAGCTTATTTTTTAATAAATATACTTTTTGGACTTGTATATTTAGTTTTTTGCTTTCTGTGGATGCTTCATTTCTCAACATTGGATGGCATTTTTTAATTTTTTTGTAGGTTGCCACAATTGCTTGGTTGGAAGCTGATTCTGTTTGTGGCAGCCACTCTGTTGCAATCCCTTTGGTTCTTGTTTTGCCTTATCTTTTCCGCTTAAACCAATGCCTCCGTCAATACAAAGATACTGGAGAGAAAACTAGTCTTCTGAATGGTAAGGATTCTGTGTTTTCAGAACTTATTTCAGTCATCATCTAAATTTTGAAAGTTTCTGTAATATAGAACTTTTTTTTCTGTTTGGTATTTTATCACAAACTTATGTTTGTGTCAATTGTCAAAATTGTATCAAACATAAATTAAGATAAGTGAATGTTTCCATTGATTTCTTTTATGATTTGCTTCCAAGTGTTTAGGACTCCAGTTCTTATTACCAATATTATTATTATTAGAAAGTGAGTTTAAATTTAATTCAATCTCACAAAACCGACTTATAAGATGAGGATTTTTCGTACCTATATACTGTAAATTGATCTTATCTCTACTCAATGTAGATCTCTAATGCTCTCCCTTACGTCGAGGCATGACATCTCATGCTTGTGACTAGATATTTGTAGTGGTCCAATAATAGTTCAATAGCGGGTAGTACATTAAGTCCAACAAATCTCGCTAGGATAGATTCTAATATCATATTAGAAAGTGAGTTTAAGTCTAGGTCTTCTTCACAAAACCATCTTGTAAGACGAGGAATGCTCTCATTTATATACTATAAATTGGTCTTATCTCTAATCGATGTGAGATCTCCAACAATTATTTAGTGACTTAAAAATACAATGTCACAGTGTCAGCTTTCCTGAGCATATTGTTTGAAAAATTTTCTTAATATACTGTTTTAATAATTTCTAATATCTCATTTTATGTCACTGAAATGTGATGTTATATATGTTTTAAGCTAATAAAAACTTGCTTGGTGAACTTAGGACATTTTTGTTAAGTTGAAATTATCTTTTGCACATGAAATGGTCTTTCAACTGGACTTTAAGGTCTTCAAGCTTGCTTATTTTTTTAACCCAATATAATGTATGGATTCTCATAATTGATTATAGGTTGGTATCTGTAACATAATATAAAATGGGACATTTTTGCTGAGTTTTCATGATGTGACTTATATAGATTTTGTTATGATTTTTTGAAATGGTTCTATTCTTATCAAAAAAAGAAAGAAAAGGAAGCATATAATATTCATGTCAAGGACTAATGACTCTCTGTATTTTGCTTCTCTTTGTGCTGTTTGTAAGATGAAATTTTAAGACTTCTCGTCCTTACATGATCATATTTGAGAATTCCTGTTCAATTTTTTTTGTCTGATTTTGTTTATAATCATTCTGCTGTTTGTATGTTTTTAGCTGGTTTTATCTCTTTTTACATTGAAGATTAAATTCTTTAATTATTATTGAACAGCTTATCATGTTTTTCAAACAGATGGTTTTATTATCTTGCACTGATGTTCATTTCTTTCCGTTATGGTTTCAGCTTTAAAATATTCGACTGCAGTGCCTGTGATTTTTCTCTCTGCCCTTAAATATCACGTCTTCCCTGACAAGTGGACAAACTTTTATAGGCCTCTCTGGCTTCTGTCAGGTGTTGTGAACTCGTCATACTCCTTCTACTGGGATGTAAATCGAGATTGGGACCTGGGGTAGGCCAGTTTTTGTCCTACTATACACTTTTAATAGTATCTTTTTGAGTTAATCTTCTAACTGTAGAGATGTAGATTCTACTGTCAGTAATGTTTTTATATCTTAGCAAAACACCTTAAGAAATAGAAGAAATTATTTTTTCGGAAGTGAGGCTAGTAGTTTTTTTGGATCTGATGATTGTCTTTTGACTTGCTATGATCTAATTTTTTGCTTTCTCTTTTGACAGTGGCTTTACTCGAATATTCAAGTTTAACAAGCCACATATGTTCTCACATATGTTACACGGAAGGAGATGGGTAAGTCTTGTATTAGAATAGCTTGAGTTCAGCAGTACTTTTTCCCTTGGAATTTATCGTTATATTGCTTTTTCAAGGTAAACAGTTGGACCGGACTTACACATAAATGACTTTAAAGAGATCAAAATATTAACATTTATGGGACTAAGGGCTTTCAAGAACAAAATGTTGTGTATGAAGGCCGAGTATGTATTACAAAGCACGAAAATAAGAAGATAAAAACGATTATGCAGTTATAAAATTTTAAATAGGCCATGGAATCCTCATTTCATAATAAACCATCCGTTCTTGTGGGAAAGATCCATTCAACCACTAATGATAACTCTTCTTCATATGCGTATAAGCTTATTAATGTGATTCTAGCCAGTTTACTGAATTTACGTAAAACCGCATGGTGAAAAAAGAAAGTGAGATGAAACAAAGAACAAGTTATTTTCTCAATGTGCTGAAGTTGTTTACGTATACATACAGGTTTACTTTTGGGTGATTGGAAGCAATTTGATTTTGCGTTGCACGTGGACATATAAGCTGTCTGCCCATCTTCGTCATAATTACCTCACCGTGTTCATAATTGCTGCTTTGGAGATTTTCCGCCGCTTCCAGTGGATCTTCTTCCGTGTTGAAAATGAGTGGAACAAGATGAATTCCAAATCACACTCGCATCTCTCAGCCAAAGAAATCCCAAGCGATGAAGAGAAATTACTTCATTCCATTAACTACAGTGTATAGGCTAGGTAGAGTATGATGCCTAGCAGCATCATACAAGGTATATTTCATATATTTTGACGACAGGGGATCTCCATTCTTTATGATTCCACTGGTTTGGCTACCCCTCGGTTTAAATGTCATTCTTTGTTCACAAAAATGAAAAACAGATTATTCTTACTGTGCTCCAGCAATATCTTATTCCATACTATAACGGTTTTATCATGTATAGCAAGACTTCTAGTTAATAGCATCATTTATTTATGGGCCAGTAGTACCCCTAATATGTCGGGTGTTCGTAAGGGTGAAAAAGAAAATGTGATATCGTAAAACGGCATAGCAACAATTCTTAGATATATAGTAGTATTATTACTGGTCTCTCTGGATTAAAAGTCGGCTGCATCATGGATCCTTAATCGACTCTACAATCCAACACTAGCAAAACATGATTTTGCCCGTGCCTTTTGGCCAGTAGCTATCATGAATCTATGATGAAGTAGCTGAAATAACATTATTCAGTCACTGCTTCGACATTTATGCTTCTAAAAGTTCCTTCACAGGGGCCTAGTATTTGTGGTGTACGAAGATAGACCTCCATTTTTGTTTACACGCGAACCAAGCGAGTAAAGTTTATATTGCCAGACTGTATTCTCGTGCATGGCTTGTTTTTATCCTGTGACAACAACCCAAGGGTGTGGTGGGGACCCCGATAAAGAATATTAGTGGCTCGAGATTTACAAGGTAAAGGATGCTAAACTTTCAATCGCAATCCTAATATTTCGTTTGTGGTAGAGCCACACAAGTCAGGCATACAGTCTGAGTGGTTCCCCCAAACTAGATAACGAGCAGAATTGCAACTAACGCCCCCTTTAGTCTTTAACCACTCAAATAGTAGCCATGGGCATCTACAAGTATAAGAATCTTTGGTGAAACCACCAAGATGGCCTAAATGTTAACAGCAGGTGGATACAACGGCAACCATGGTCGGCAGCTGCTGCCGGAAACAAGCTTGTCCGAGCTGAACTTGCCCAGAGTGCTCTTTGTCCTGTCTTCCATGTTAGAGAAGCTGGTAGCTCGCAATGAAAAGCTTGTGGATGTCCTGAGCCAGCAGCTAGATGGACTGAACTGTGGCTCAGTAAGACTTGGTGACAGCTTGAATACTTTTCATGGCGTAAGAGCACCAAGCATAAGCATACCTAAGTACTTGGAGAGGATATACAAGTACACTAACTGTAGCCCCTCGTGTTTCGTGGTTGGCTATGTGTATATAGACAGGTTAACACATAGACACCCCGATTCCCTTGTCACATCCTTGAATGTGCACAGGCTGCTAGTTACCAGTGTCATGGTCGCTTCCAAGATTCTCGATGATGAGTGAGTCCTGTTCCATTTCTTCCTGGTCACATTTACTTATGATTATGGGCTAATTTCCTTGAATAATTCCAAATACCATTTATGTTATGCAACGCTTTTAAATTTCATTTTTATTGCTTTTCTTCATATTGTGAGAAATTACATATAAACGCTGCCCCGACATTAGACAGTCTAAATTAAAACCTTTGATGTTATGCATTTTACATAAGATGTTGTGTTGAGCAACACAGCTGAATAAAGTGAAGATGAATTTTACTTGTTTTATCATATGGTTTAATAGCTTACACTTTCACGAACCCTACAATTAGACAATAGCTTTGTTGTCTTTATTCCGGTTGTCTACTATGGTGCCTTATTCTTTGCTTTTGTGAGTTGTAGACATTATAACAACGCCGTTTATGCTCGAGTAGGAGGAGTGAGCAATGCTGAACTGAACAAGCTTGAGTTAGAGTTACTCTTTCTGTTGGATTTTAGAGTTGTTGTAAGCTCTGGAGTATTTGAGAGCTACTGCTTTCATTTAGAGAAAGAGATGGCTGTGAATGGCACAGGCATGAAGATTGAAAGGGCATTGTCACCAAAGCTTATGGATGACCTCGATGCTGAAATATCCGTTGAAGATAAACAAAGCCCTTCCCCACCTCAATTTCTACAGACATCATCGGTGCTTGTTTAATGTTGGGTCCCATACCCTTCTTAATCCTTCCCTTCCTCTTCACGCCCTCCCAGTAATTGGATCATTCATCTCCCATTTTCTTTTCTTCTATCTCATGTCCATGTCAAAGCTTCTCATACCTTTCGCCTCCTGCAAAAGAAAAAAAACAGTACGTGACTGATATATTATATCATTCATACGAGCTGTATCAATTTGGCTTTCACAACAAAATACAGTTATATTAGTTTTGCTCTCTTTTTCATTTCTAGAGAAAGCTTGTTATTCTTGAAAGAGAAATGTTAGCAAAAGATTCTTAATTGAAATTTACGGAATCCTTAATGGAAACAATCCTTGTGTAGGATTTACTTACTTCTGGGTCGAGTTAGATTAATTTGAAACAAAACTTTAAGACACTGGTAGATCATGCTCATGCACAGAAAAACTAAAATTTATTGAAAAATACCAATTTTAGTGATACATGTTTCCTATACTTTCAATTTCATAGTTTTACTTAACTAATAAAAAATTGTGTTGAAAAAGGTATACTGTTAACGATCTCCTGATTGAAAAAGTTCAGTACATTTTGACACACAGTTCAAACCTAATATTTTATCAAATTAGTAATTTCTGATATGTTGTTCCAATGTTTTTACTATCGGATTTTCTTTTAATCAGTTGAAAGGATGTTGAATGGTGTGAAAAAAGATCTTGAAGTTGAATTTGAGTTGAATCAGGATTTCAAATCTCAAATTAGTTTATCACATGAATGATTTGCTCATACAGTAAACATTAGAATAGATAATTTGAAGCGTGCAGCTATTGCTCTATCAATGAGCAATTTGAGTATAGTCCAATAGGTCAGTTTGAATATAATGTAATTCAGGTTGAGTTGAACTTAAAAATAAATTTCAAACCTGTTTGACCCGAGCCATTTGGAATTCTTAAAAGGGTGAAAATTAATTTTATATTTCATTCTATATTATTCATTACAAATTTTAAATATTTTTATACATTTTTATTTAATGCATCTTTAATTATAATATAAT
>Ga0123340_1007087_pt1 | contig 10697 bp, 7 predicted proteins | sample SirMexnodulemix_FD_89961 | JGI IMG/M metagenome (GOLD analysis project Ga0123340, IMG submission 89961) | Root nodule microbial communities of legume samples collected from Mexico - Siratro Mexico nodule mix | ecosystem: Host-associated > Plants > Roots > Nodule | place: Mexico: Nepantla... | reverse complement strand
TCTCTCTACCCCCTTGACAGCAAGAAAATGACTCTCCCCAAAAAAATTGAGAAGCAAAAGGAGACCTAACCTAATTTCACAATGGGCTGGGCCTCCACATAGGAAGTGAGCCCAAACCCAACAGATTCATCAACGTACAGTAATCCTTTAAGCTAAAGTATTTAAAAATTCTACTTTTAGAATTCTTCTACCATACAATTACAAAATATCTCCAAATTGTCTTTTTCAAATTTAGCTTATGCCTAAAAGCATTACTCATTCCAAATGATCCTCTACAGATCCATCTGTAACACCATATGCTCATGTGTCAAAAACACCATTATTGCAGACATATATCAAAACACAAGTACAACAAAACAAAGGTAAGCTAACCAAATTTTTAATAATACTGAGTATTTTAATTCAAACACAGAGATTAACACCACTCAAGTCTTTCATTCAGTTACATGTATCATCACAATATAAGACACTGACACACTACAAACTTGACTCCACTTCCGGAAGACTTGTACATTGCATATACCTTAAGATATGCACTTGTCATACGTTGTGAACACACACAGCCTCCACACAAATGAATCATTAATCATGTATAACAGGATTAGTCCCCCTTAGACTTTCCTGACCAGCTATATTTTAAGTTGCAGTCACCCAGTTCAGACCTCCTTCGACTCTCACCACCTAGTAATAATTGTCTATTTGATTCATACTACCCAGACACGAGTGTTTTCTTTCTTAAAAACACTATCCTAGGCCTTGACCAACTTCATTAATACTCTATCAATATCACATTCTAACATAGATTTCTACTAATTCATTCATTCACTTTTCAATCTCGATCTCAAAATAAATGAAAGAAATTCCTAAATAATCAATACAATTAAATTTAAATTATAAATTAATTTATATTATTAAATCCACATATTGTATTACCGAAGAATCAATCAATCAAAACAGAAAGCCAGAAAAAAAAAATGTAGTTTTTTTAGCGTGGGTGAAAATCTAGCTTGAGCGAGAATCCCATTCGCTTGAGCGAAAATTCTTTCGCTTGAGTGAAAATTCTTTCGCTTGGGCTAAAACAGTCAAGAGAGCACACTTGCTCCAGAGCCATTCTCGCTTTGGCGAAATTGGACCCGAGAGCACTCTTAGGTTTCCAAGTGACTTCGCCTGGGCGAGATTGCCTAGTCTGGGCAAAAAATACATAAAAACAAGCAATATCCACTACATCAAAGTTACCATGCATGACTCAAATGACTAAATTGGGTGAAAATCAACTCATATACACGATGAATGATCTACCTTAGCGCAAGTTATCTATTCAACAGATCTAACATCCCATCAATTTTCACACCTCATACATGCAACATTCAATTCAACATTAATCTAACATCCCAGACCTGCAAGAAACTTTACCAGATACAAATTGTACAACTACTACAATCATTAACTTCTCTATTCAAGACTTAAATTTGTAAACAAGCAGAGACTTAAGGTTAGCTTCCCTTACCTGAATTGCAGTTGAAATTCTTTATAATAATCCTAATAGTCTAAGGTCCTCAGGAACTCGAATTTGCATCAAAGGACCTCTGATCAATGATCAGACTAACATACTAGGAAGCTGAGCTTACAGAGGCACCTTCTGATGGCTCAAAGGCCACATGCAAGCTCAATAAGCAGAGGAAAGCAAAAACCTAAAACTGACTCTAAAGAAAGAGGCAGGAAACGAACTTACTCTATTTGAGATTCTGATCGGGTAGACTTGCTCTGTTCTCCGTCACGAGTCAACAGTAGGCTCCGCTTGAGAAATTGATGGAAGACAAACGAGAAGTCTTAGAAAAAAGTCAGAGAAAAGGGAGGTCAGAGGTTTTAAAAAGATGGTGACTCAAGTGGGAATGAGACTTGATTACTAACTTTTCCTATAAATACTATTTTCTGTTTAATAATATAATAATGAGATGCTCATTTTACTTTTATCACTTTTACTGAGATAACAAAAAAACAAACTATTTTATGTAGCATTATTTTAACAATTAAACTAATTATATTGCTTTAAAGACAATTAAAAGTCTTAAAAATGTATTTAGGGAATGCAAAGATTAAGGTATTACATTGTTTTATTTATAAAACATTCAAAATTGCAATAATAAACTTTAAAGATAACAAAACAATCCTTAGGTTTGTATTAAAAGAAGAGGAAAACCAATACAAATTATTTCTCAACTTTTAATAAGTGTTTTGATTGCAGTTGTATGACATCGTGAACAATGCCTGTCTCGATATCTAAACTTATATTAACCCTAATAACATATTAACACCTTATTATTCATGTTATCGAGTTTGAGGGTCATGTTCAAAATTACAACCTTTATTAATCATAAACCTTAAAACATCACTAAATACAAACATTGATCTTATATAATGGATCAACTATGTAATAGGTATGTATAATTTAAAGAAAACTCTGATCAATTAGTCTACTTACACCTATATTTCCCATAATGAAGAGATAATAAATTACTAACGATGAAAAAGAAAAACAAAATAAATTAAGGACTCTATAACTTGAATGCAATTACTGAACGAGTGTGATACTTATACATTTGACTAAAGGATCGCATAAAAAATATCATAATTCATTATAATTTTTATCGAAATTTTGTATGTTTTTAAATATTTTATAAATTGTAAAAATAACATTATTGAGAACTTAACACAGTCATCTTTTTTTGTAATAAATACATAATTATTTTTTAAAATTAAAAAAGTCCTAAATTAGCAAAGTAATAATTGATATAATTTAAAAAAAACATTTGTAAAGTGGAGGAAAAAAGAAAATCTGTGAATAATAAATCAATGTTCAAAGCAAACAAAAGTAGTTGATCGACCACTCTTTGATTTCTCCGCCTCTTTCTTCTCGCTTCTCACTGTTCCTAACTCCCAACGGATTCCTCGAGGTTTCATTTTCTCTCTTATACTCTTGTACTCTTTCCCTCTCTCAGATCTCGTTCTCTCCATACACCTTCACTTCACCATTTCCATTTCCATTTCTCTCTTCTTCCAAAATGCAATCCTCGCTCTCACTCTCGTTCTCCGCCACCTCCTCCTCCGCCGCCGCCGTCTCCAGATCACGCCACTCCTTCCACGTCCCAGAGGCCACGCCTCTCAATCTCCGTTTCTGCGGCTTGCGGGGTGAGGCATTTAATTCAGGTCTCGCTGCTTCTCTCAACCGCCACCACTCCCACCTCCCTCGCCGCCCTCACTCCGCCGCAGTCTCTGCTGCGCTCTCCGCCAATGGCAGCCCTCCCCAATCGTTCGACTACGATTTGCTCATTATCGGCGCAGGCGTTGGCGGCCACGGCGCCGCGCTGCATGCCGTCGAGAAGGTTCGATCTCGGAAAACATAAACACATTTCAACTTGTTATTGCGAGATTCGTTGTTTGATAATCAAATTCGTAACTAAGTTACTAATCCGATGTTTGATATGGTAATTATTCTTTGTATAATGAATCCAGAAATAGATAGCCGTTATGGAATGCTGATTGTGTGATAAAGCGAGCTGAGTTGAGCATTACATTTTTATGAGGAAGTTTTAACGGAATAACTGCAGGGTTTGAAAACCGCGATTGTGGAAGGAGATGTGGTGGGAGGGACATGTGTGAACAGAGGCTGCGTTCCTTCGAAAGCTCTCTTGGCAGTGAGCGGTCGTATGCGAGAACTAAAGAGCGACCATCACTTGAAGTCCTTTGGCTTACAGGTAAGAGCGTTGTATTATGTGCGAATAGTTGTGCAATGATATTAGAATAATGAACTTAATTAAAATGAACATTGTATATCACATATAGAGGTGCATGGTAAGGTTTGTAGAAGAAAATATGCTATATATTGATATGGTAAAACAATTTTATTCTGTCATTCAATCACCAAGGTTGTTGACTTTTACAATAATTATCTTATACGGTCATACAACAGGTAATTTATGAATGGTTAACATTTTTATAATATCTCATGCCAACTCTGATTTCTGATTGATTGACAACTAGACTACTAAACTCTTTGAATGTTTTTATCACATGGTAGAAGTGTCGAGCAATTGATAGTTACATGATCATTTTGCTTTATTTTTTGCTCGTTTTAGGTGTCTGCTGCTGGGTATGACAGACAAGGAGTCGCTGATCATGCTAATAATCTTGCTTCGAAAATTCGAAACAATTTGACCAACTCAATGAAAGCGCTTGGAGTAGACATACTTACTGGTTTCGGAACTATATTGGTAATGTGACATTGGTATTATGCTGCGAGGTTTCCATGGCATTATAATCGTATATACTTAAATATATATTAGTGTGATCACATACTCTGAGTTTGGATTGTTGAAAACAGGAAATTATTGGAATGAAATTGATTTAGAAATCAAATTTGTGCAGGGTCCTCAAAAGGTGAAAGTTGGCTCTTCAAACAAAATAGTAACTGCTAAAGATATCATCATTGCTACTGGTTCTGTTCCTTTTGTACCAAAGGGCATTGAAGTTGATGGTACATATCAATGTTTTCCTTCCTCGTTCTAGTTTTACTGTATTCGGTGCTTTTTAGGATTGCCTTCCAGCTACAAGAAAAGAGAAACTAGAGTGCTATTAGTTCCTATGCATGCAATGGAAAAAGGGGTGATCAATTGTAAATTTGAGATATTTTTTTAGTAGTAGGTTGGATAATAGACTCTATTGCGTCTGCATAAAGAAAGTATTTCTTCAGTGTAGATGGATATTATGTTCTCCAATCTGAAAAGTCAATTTAGTGCTTCATGCAGTCCTATCTGTTCCTCATTTTTTAGGGGAAGGGATATGGTCATCTTTTGTTTTTTCAGACCACGTGGGTCATAAGGTAGACTGAAACAATCATTATCTCTTTGGCAATTAAATATTTCAGAAAACTCCCTTATATGCTAATCCATCCCCCAATTAAACATAAGTATAGATATTCAATGTATAATTTGGCTTTCAAATAATTTGAATTTTAACATTTGTCCTATATTTAGTCATAAGGGAATATTCTACCTAATTTATGACTCAAGTTTGATGCTCACGTGTAAATTCAAACCTTGTATCGTTATGTTTTTTCCATCTCTTGTACTTTTATAAGATTTATTGGGTATAATTACTTTTTAGTGAAAAATTTCCTAAAATTTACCTACAGGGAAGACTGTGATTACCAGTGACCATGCACTCAAACTGGAGTCTGTTCCTGATTGGATAGCAATTGTAGGAAGTGGTTATATCGGCCTTGAATTCAGTGATGTCTATACAGCACTTGGAAGTGAGGTAGCATATCTCTGTGATACTTTTTCTTTCTTTTTTCATTACCTTTTGTTCTTGGGAAATATTTACTAATAATTGATCCCGTCATTTTGAAATCAGAAAGATGTGGATGTGCTGTTAAATCCTATTGCAGTTTATACTTTTTATTTGTCAAAACTTTAATAATTATTTACTCTCTATATTACTTCCTTATTTGTAAAATTTTGTGATCCCCAGTTTATCACTGAAAAGATAAGTAAAGTAATAATTGGTATTCTGCAGGTTACTTTTATAGAGGCTTTGGATCAAATTATGCCTGGATTTGATCCTGAAATTAGTAAGTTGGCTCAGAGGGTCCTTATAAATCCCCGTAATATTGATTATCATACTGGAGTTTTTGCAACCAAGGTAAACTACATCTTGTAATATTTTATATAGTTTTGTTTGGCTACTTTGACTCACCACATTCCTCATGTTTATTATATATAGATCACACCTGCAAGGGATGGAAAACCTGTCTTGATTGAACTTATTGATGCAAAAACTAAGGAGCCAAAGGACACTTTGGAGGTAACTTAGTCTTTTCTCGAAAGCTTTTCAGTCTATGAATTTGTTATTAATTGTTACCATTTCTCCCGTTGAAGAGAGAAAATTATTAATTGTTATTAGAACTTAAGAATGTCTATAAAACGTTATATTGTTATTATAACATAGAATCTCTTAGGAGTGGTTTCCATGTTTCATTATATTCAATTGCATTCTAACTCAATTCAATTAGAATTAGAAGTCTTATTATAAAGGAGCTTATTTCTGGTATGGCATGATTATGGCTACTATTTGCCTATTTTCCAACGTTTAACACTTGAGATATTGAGAAAAAAAGTCTGAGTTGCTCACATTGTCACTCAGCCGTATATATTATATATATATATATAAATAAATAAATAAATAAAAAGGAGCAACAAGTACACTGACAGAAAAGAAAGCAAAACAAACTGTGCCTATTGATGGCAGTAGGCTACAATTCAGAATGGGGGAGAAGAAAACAACTTTTTACAATTACAAAAGGGACGTATAATATATTTTCTAAGGTTTAAATCTAACAGTCCCTTCAAATTGGAGCATATAAATTATTTGCACCAAGTTTGGAACATATTATTTGAATTCAAGACCCTCTCAAAGAATTTGCCAAGACATATATTCAAGTTGATCATTTGAGTGGACAAATTCCGTATAAGTTTCCTTGGCCAGCAATTTCTCTTGAATAATATGATAGTTAATTTTTATGTTTCGTTCTTTCATGGAAAATTGGGTTAGAGATGATGTGAAGAGCTGTCTGGTCATCGCATTATAACTTCATTTGTTGAATATCACAAAATCTTAACTCTTGAAGTAATTTCTTAATCCATATCAATTCACAAGTGACTTGACCATAGCTTAATACTCTGCATCTGTACCAGACTGTGCAATAACATTTTATTTCATACTTTTCCAAGAGATAATATTACCTCCAATGGACAATGAACGATAGGATGTGACGGGCAAAACCTGTTGGATAGTTTCGAAGCCTTGTAAAGAAGAGGTAAATAAGGAGGTTTCTTTGAAAACGGTAACATCTACAAACAATAATACCATTTTGTGCTTGGAGAATAACATTGTTACCTTTTTCGACAAGATTATCTAAGGAAGACACATTTGATAGCTCAGACTGGATGCTTATCCAAACTTAGAGAGACATCGTGAATAAAACAAGTACAACAAAAAAATGCTAGGAGAAACATGATATAAAGGTTCATTTGAAAAAAATTATAGAACGAGGAATATTATTTTAAAGAGAGGAGGAAAGCATTCTATTTATGAGAAAGTGGGTTACGTCCATTTGCCAGAGTAATTTGATGAGGAAATTTTGGAAAGATATTGAGGTGAACAAGAAATCATCACCAGAATGCGATCAAAAGCACTAGAATCAATTATCCATGAACCTTGATTATCCATATGTTGAGAAAAAAGGTAGTTGGGGTACTAGGTGTTGAGAGTGTTTGGGCTCGGCTACTGGATTTAAGTTGAAGGTATTTCTGATATTCATCATCAACAAGCTTGTGCTAAAAGTTGAGGTCGACCACTTTTGCCACCACGTCCACCTTGACTTCCACATCCATCTCTCCCCTAACTAGACACCATGGTAGAAGAATTCAGTATTTCATTCTTTTTAAGAGTAGGCACACAACGGTAAAAAGTTGGTTCAACATAAAAATGACAATTGTAACTTTTTTCTTAATGAAATAAAAATCAACCTAAAATATTAGTAATATTCTTTTATTCTACATATAGACTTCTTATTATTAATCAATACAGATATTGAAATTTGTGTTTTAAGTATGGTACACAAATTTTATTTAAAGTTTTAAATGTTAAGAATCTATAAATTTATGTTTTATTTTAGTTTTAGCTTCATAAAATTACGATATTATATATTTCAAATATTATTTTGTGTCTTTTTTAGCTGTTAAAAATAATTTTATTAATATAGGTTCGATCCTGATTTAATCCTGGTTGAACCATTAAACCTTGAACCGCCGCTTTGATCAGTTTAATGACTGATCTAGTTTTAAAAACATTGTTGGCCATAAATACAATTACATGTCACTGCATTATTTCTCAATTTTCGTGGACCCTATTTCCTTCCCTAGATGCTATTATGTGTCACGGGCACGACATTAATTTTTAATTTTTCTTTTTTTTGTGCATTTTTTAATTGTAGAAAGTTTAAAGTTGTGTAAGCTTTTAGCTTAAGCAGGAGTGTTGGAATATCTAGGAAATATCTCATAATATCATTGTTGTATCTTAAAATATTGCAGAGTATCTTAGATGTTTACTTAGGAGTAATTTTTTTCCATTACATTTTATGATCTGTTTCCTTAATCAATTCGGATTAGGGTGTAACCAGCTGAAGATTTCTCTCCCTTTTCTTTTACCTGTACAGTTAATTACTTTAGATTAATTTCAAATTGATGCCTTTGCTTTGCTACAGGTGGACGCTGCACTAATAGCAACTGGAAGGGCTCCATTCACACAAAATCTCGGATTGGAGAATGTAAGCAATTCTATCAGAGATGTATTTTTAGGATTAGGAGATTTTCTCTGACGAAGTAATCGAATACTTTTGGTAACTTGTACCTACAGATTGATGTCGTAACACAGCGTGGCTTTGTTCCTGTGGATGAGCGCATGCGTGTAATTGATGCAAATGGCAAACTGGTCTGTCTCAAATTTTCGAATTATCTCTCTCCGACTTATTGTTACTGACAGGATTTTGAATGACAGGTGCCGCATTTATTCTGTATTGGTGATGCAAATGGCAAGATGATGCTTGCTCATGCTGCCAGTGCGCAAGGAATTTCAGGTATGTTATAACTGATGTAATTTTTCCACAAGTTCTAGTTTTTGCTTCAATATCATTTGATGAAATATTTGTCCAACAGTGGTTGAACAAGTTACTGGAAGAGATCATGTGCTGAATCATTTAAGCATCCCAGCTGCTTGTTTCACTCATCCTGAAATCAGCATGGTTGGATTAACAGAGGTATATCATAATTTTGTTTTGTTTGATGTGTGATTCACTGCAACATGTTATAATGAATGAGTTATCTTTCTTGTGTGGTTAAATTTCTTTCCATTCTTTTACTCTTTCATCCTTTTTTCCCTTTGTATATTTATACAATATAATTTCTACTTGTAGTTCTTTACTTGAATTCTTACATGTTGTGATCAAACATAAAATCTGCAGCCTCAAGCAAGGGAGAAAGGTAAAAAAGAGGGGTTTGAAGTAAGTGTTGCCAAGACAAGTTTTAAAGCAAACACAAAGGCCCTAGCAGAAAACGAAGGAGAGGGACTTGCCAAGGTTATAATTTTGTATTTTCCTCTGTTAATGCTATTTCCCGTATAGAAGCGTATAAAAGTTCTGAAATTTGCTGACGAGCCCTCTATTAGTCACTTTAGAAGTGCCATACTTATTTCATCAGGAGACTTGTTCTACGCTCATTCGTTTCTGTCGATGCATTTATTTATCTGTTCTCACCAACTTGACATTGCTAATTATCATTTATGCTTTCTTGCAGTTGATATACAGGCCTGACAATGGAGAGATACTGGGAGTTCATATTTTTGGTTTGCATGCCGCAGATCTCATCCACGAAGCATCCAATGCTATAGCATTAGGGACACGTATTCAGGTAAAATCTTCTACCAGTGCTGTCATTTATGTATGCGCCTGGAATTTAGTTATTAATAATGGCCATGAAGTCTTCGACTCTTATGCTGCTTGTTTTGTAATTTCAATATTGTGGTACACTGCAGGACATTAAATTTGCAGTTCATGCACATCCAACCTTGTCCGAGGTTCTTGATGAACTATTCAAATCAGCAAAGGTAAGCTAATCGTTAATATTGTGTATTCCATTCTAGCCTAAAACAATAACATGGTTGGTGAGAGTGCATTAATGGTTGCGAATTTTTCTTTTGATTTAAACGTAACAGAAGATATGGGAAAACGGGGGGCAGGAGGGGGGATTATTAATACGGAGTTAAGAGTTTAAATATAGAACATACACCTTCAGACTTGCATAGACAGCAAGTTTATTATGGCAGGTGCATTAATACGTGCCATTTTATATTACTGAGGCAGGTTAAAGCTCAAGCTTCTAGCTCAGTAACTGAACCAGTTGCAGTCTAACCTTCCCAAACAAAGTATAAAATTTTGAAGAAATTTACTTGTACTAGGGACTTCCAAACTATAATGCATCTTCAGGAGGAAGACAACACATTCAGAATCCTGTAAAAGAGGGGAACTGTTGCAGGAGAGAGATCAATAATGGCCCGATAATGGATAAGCGCCCAAGAATGCATGTACTGGTTTCTTTTCTAGTTGTTATTCTTAGTGCCTGTAAAAGATGCTTATCTTCATTATTATTGCATTTTTTAAACTAGTTTACTTCATCTAATTATGGTCAATGAGAAAACCTTTTTGAGAACGGCATTTTTTTTTAGGGTGTTTCTAGCTTTGCGCCGAATCCGTGTGTACCATTAACAGTTTTCCTTCGAAGATGTTCACGAAATTATGCTCGTGGATACATTCACCACGTAAAGATGGGAATTGGTTATTGTCTTTTTCAATAGCCATGTTGTCATTAGTATCAGTCTGTCAATATTTATTTATTGGTATTGCATGTGATATGATGCAAAATGACAACTAATTCCTTTTCAAGTGTCGTTTAATTTTTTTTTTTGAGAAATTAAGAAACGCAATATTTTTTTTTTACTTCAATAAAATATTTAGTAGATTTTAGATTTTACCCTTTTCATCGCTGTATCACCCTAAATCACTAAATATATACATACATATATAT
>Ga0123340_1007078_pt1 | contig 10704 bp, 6 predicted proteins | sample SirMexnodulemix_FD_89961 | JGI IMG/M metagenome (GOLD analysis project Ga0123340, IMG submission 89961) | Root nodule microbial communities of legume samples collected from Mexico - Siratro Mexico nodule mix | ecosystem: Host-associated > Plants > Roots > Nodule | place: Mexico: Nepantla... | reverse complement strand
TATAGTACCAATATAAATTTAAAGTCATTAAATAATATTTATAGCACCAATGTAAACTTAAAGTAAGTTAAAATATTTAAATTTTTAATTAAAATTTTGTTAGCATAATTTTAAAATTAAATATTTTTTATTTTATAATAATATATGAGTATTAAATTTTTTTAAGACCTTGAGGTCTAAAGCATATTAAATTTTTTTTAGGCTTTTGTGGCCTTGAGGTCTAAAGCATATTAATTTTTTTAGGCCTTTAAGACCTTGAGGCCTAATACGGTTACTTTACCTGTTTGGACCTTGAGTCGGTTTTGAAGTGTCTTAATATTTTTACATATTATACAAAATATAGTAAATTTGTTACAAATTTATCTATATCATGTTGTATTAATCTATGTTATAACCTTCAAGATAATTTGTGATAGGAAAAATATTTTATAAACAATATAACTCACCTCAGTAACACTTTCTTTATTTAGGACTATTATCATTTTACTGAAAAATATCTCTCACTTCACCAAATTTACTTCTTGCCTTGAAGGCTTTTCATAGGTCTCCAAAAATCTTTTTCATGCATCTACTAAAAATCAATCATCTCGTTACAATTGAATTTTACTGCTAAACTCCTCATCATATCTCAAGACTCGCGCATCTACAACATTTTAGTGTAAAAGGCTTCATGGTGATGGAACAAATTAATTTATTCTTCCAGGCTTATGGTTGTGAAACATATAGGTTCAGAAGCTCATGTTACTCGGTGATACAGAAAAATAGAAACAAATTTGTATGTGTAACAATTAGGTATAGATTCATCTATCATTTTTCGAGATGATTTTTCTTTTTATAGGCAAAGATTCACCTTTTATCACGACAAGAATGCATATCAAAATATGCTAAACATTCACCTTAATCTGCATTCGTTATTATTTATTAAAATTTTCTTAATACTAGCTAAAATATATTAAAAGTAATCTAAGTGCTTACCCGGAATCACATATCCTAAAACAAAACCCAACAAACAAAACCTTCCCCAAATTTTATCCCAAAACGACACTGCAGTTGCTAGATAAATTAGAGGATTAACAAACAAATAGCAGTATAGGTAACGAATAATGACTCATTTATCTGTTGCTACTTGGCAGTTCTCACTATCAAATAGAAGACCACAATAATAATTCAATGACAATGCCAATGTGTTTTATCCGCAGGTGAAGGATATCCCATAATATTCTCATTCGACCTTCTGTTGTATGCAAAATAAATTATACAGACCAAGCAAATTTACAGTAACTGTATTCTTTCCGCTGTTATTGCACATTGCTGAGATCTGTCTTCCTCTGGAAAAAAATAGACCCGAGTACAACAGCAATACCGGTGATTGCTATTGTGAAAAAAACACGCTTTCTTGGGAAATCATTCTGTGGCCTTCTTCGAGGACCTTCGTCTCTTTCAACTGGCCTCACGTACCTACACACCAAAATTAAAAGTAAATATTCAATCACGAAAAATAACACGTGCATATCATTAATGACCTACAGGACTAATGCACACCTACCCTAATAAGTTAAGATTTTTTAAAAATAAAAAATATATACATTGATTAAGCTATCATTTAAAATGTTATGAAGATACTCTTGACATCAGTTTGGCCTTCCAAGATAAAATGATTTAAATCAGTCCTCTTAAGATTTAATGTAAACATTAGAATAATTCAAGTTGATGTCATATGTAGCTTGACAAAAGGCCCACCATATGACACCCCTTAAAATCCTTTTATGAAGTAAGTCACAGAAAAAGACCAACAAAAGCTAATTGGAAGGATCTTCTTTTAAGGGAAAAAAAAAAAAAAAAAACAAACTGAGCCAAACAATACCTTAAACAATCAAACAACTTTAGACAAACAGGAGATATCACTCAGATGATAATTCATTGTTCAAATTTCATGGAACTTGTCTGTGGTTAACAGTATGTGAATTGTTATTTTACCATTTACACTTAATATACGATCTGCCTCCTATTCTCACAATACCATCTACATTCTAATAATTGTTATATATTTTTAAAATGACAGTTCTTTGCCACTCTCCTGCAAAATGTACAATTCAGCACTAAAAGAATTACAAAAATTTCTGTAGCAACCATAAGTGTTCATGCTACTGACAGAGAAATTACACCAACTACAATTAACAGGCACCAAGCATCTCATAAAGAGAACACAAAAGTGCATTTAAGACTTGCACAGGATGGAACCAAATTCTAAGAAACAAATCCACCCCTATCTCTCGAGACAACTATAAAGCTGCATCAAGAAATAATCTTTCGCAAATGCCTTTTGTTTTTTATATTTTGTGGAAAATAATCACATTTTTTTCCTCCCAAAACTCTCTGAAGGAGCTTTTGATTACAAGCTTTTTGAACTACAAAATAATCTAATTGAAACACATACTGCAATCAAATGATGACATTTCCTACCTTGAAGACCCTGAAGAATTTTCTTGAATTCTATTGCAACTATCTTCATGGTTGTATCTTTCGCGCAATCTAACATATTTGTTACACAGGTGACAAAGTTCTGTTCGATTCCCGCATACTTCCTGGATGTTTAAAAGTCAAACTGAAATTAGTACCAGAGTACATTGATTGATGTAAACTTCTCAAATACCAAAAGTCCTCTATAAACACTACCTGATGCTCAACCAGATCAATGGCCGGCAAAGGAAACTCACAGAACTCACAGGTGACCATCCTTTTAGGACAATTTTCATCTCTATGGATATCTAAAATATCACGTTCCATTGTTTCACTGCATAGCGAACAGGCAACCTGCACATATTACCATTTTCTTATGAATGACCATTGCAAAAGTGAATTTTAAATCTGATTTCAGGAACTATATGTGCTAGGCAGCCTTTGGGAGAAGGGGAAGGGAGGGGCCACGGGAAGGAACCGATGGACATGTAGCCAGCCTCCTTTAGTGTGTGAGTTGACACTCCAAGTTTCTACACTCTATGATATGCAGGCACCTTCATATCAGATACTGGACATAGTAAAACTAGGACTAGTTCAAAAAAATTTACACATGTTACTGCATCCCCTTTCCATACGTGATTGCTAAAAGATTAAAGCCGTACTAACTGAGTACAGGAAAATTGAAAGAGCTGGTTAAATAATATTTATATCCGAGTACTAAAGCTTTACCCACCCACCCTGCTCTATCTACTAGATACAAAAAATAGAAGTACTTTAGAATCATTTAAGAAAGTAAACCCCCACCAACCAATATATATTCCTTCTTAAGAATCGTTTATCTTTTTCTTCTTTATAAAACACAATTATCCTAAAAACAATATAGAACCAACACAGCGTAGATAAATCCCAAATATAAGAACTGAAGCAACAATTACTCAGAAGCCATGCTAGAAAAGATATCAATCAAACTCACTCCAACCCATCCATTAATTCAGTTTGATGGATATCCAATCCATCTATTATTTTGTTTTCTAACTTTATATGTCCATGGGATTATAATTCTGCCATTCTCCTTTTTCACAATTCAGGATCCACAAAATTACTATTTGTAACTTAAAAATTACAGAGACAGTTGAGTAATCAAATTTGTTCAAATTTAAATTGACTTGTATTAGGTTGTTTTTAAATTTATATTTAGTCAATGTACAGTTCAATGTTGTCATTTTCAGTTGAAAAGCATGGGAGAAAAATGAGGGGTAAAAGAAAATGGAAACTATTTTCTAAAAGCTACAATATAACAGTTGACAAACTGACGAGGTGACCCAAAAAATTATACTTTTATTAATATGTAAATTTGAAAACCATAAATCATAAGTTATTTGTTTAATTAAATTTTAAATACTTTTTTGTTAAGAGTTATTGATTAGAACATTTTTTTATATACAGAGGTTTCAAGAACAAAGCTGACGGAATATATTGTATGAACTAAACATATGGAAAACAAGATGCAAATGATAAAATTCTAACATAAGGACCCATCATAAGGTAACTTTAAGAGATAGATAGGGGGTTAGAAGAGTAAAGAAGGTTGACAATGTTGACAACTAGTAAGAGGCGCTGAGTGACTCATGGGACAATCTCAAGATTCAGTTAGGCAATTCTCTCAGTGACTCGGTTGAAGGAGCTGGCATCTAATATATCCTAGTTAGACCAATTAACATTATTAATCGAAAAGATCTAAAAAATCCAACTCATTATATCAAAAGTCATAACTTGATGAGTTCGATTTGGTGAATAAATGGATCGGGGAATCATTTTCCACCACTTAACTAAAATTGTCAAACCAATTGTCACTGAGACATCAATTTAGACCCAAAACAATATTCCAAATAAACTCAATTTTTGTATTTATTCTCTGATTTTCTTTATCTCCAAGTACAAAACTTCTCAACTGATATGTTCATCATGCAAAACAAGACAAAAGTTTCCATACCGGGGCATGAGTGTTCAGATAGTGCTCCTCGGCAAGTGTTTTCGGAACCATGTCGGAACAAATTTTGCATCTTTCAAGGTTTCGAGAGCAATGAGCATAATGCAAATCAATGTTTGCAGAAGGGATAGCCCGATCACTGAAAAAAAAAAAATAACATAACGACAAATAATCATGATCAAATCTCCAGAGGATAAAGCATAACACGTGATTCAGGCATTCAATACGAACAAAGTATCACCCTAAATGGGAAAAAGAAAAAAATCAAGAATCACATAATCATGGCTTTCATCGCCCTGAAGCAGTTCTGAGTCAAATGCGATACCAGTAACCGAAACAAATAAGGCCAATTATCCACGATTTTAAGCTTGGAACTGTCAGGGAAGTAAATCAATATTCTAGAACAGAATCACTGAACCTAGTTCCCCATTTTAACAAAGATAAATAATTGGTGATAATTCCATCGTAAACCATTCATAAATTGGGAGGGAAGTATTTACCAGTGAGTGCATAAACTAGTGGGCTGATCGGACACCGTTGCCATGCCGTAGAAACAAGCAACCTCGTTCTAGGACCAGATCCTAAGGAAAGAATTACAAAAAGGAAAAACATTTAATGACTATAAGAAATAAGAAAACAAAAATAGAAACCAAATTAAATTGAAATTATGCAAGGGGGAGAGATTACAAAAACAGGGATTTGGAATAGGGCAGAATGAAGAGAAGAATTTGGGTAAAATAAACAAAATGGAAAATTGCTCTTGTTGAACCACTCTTATTTGAGGAGACTTTTTGGAACCTTCAGCCATTAAAATAGATGATTGAGAAAGTAGCTGCCATTTACCTTACCCGCCATTAAGACAACCTACCCCTTTGATCATGTTGGGCCCTATGGGCTTGGATCAGTACAATTTAAATTCGGCAGTTACTTCCGGCACTATACAAAATTTCAACCTGCACTGTATAATTTCTTAAAGTATCAAAAATATCTTTGGCATTTTTATTTTTTAAATTCACGTGTACTGGTTTTTCTGTTTTTGAGATCTTAACAACTCTTCGTTAATATTTTCTAGTTTTTTTAATATCTTTTGATTCTTACGTTTTTATTTTAGATCTTCTTAGTTTTTATATTCTACATTCAAAGAAAAAATAAATAAATAATTTTTTATAATGTTTTTAAAGATAAAAAACTGTTATATAATAAAAGGAGTAGATGATTAAAAAAAGAACAATTTGAAAGTACATTAACATCTATTTTTTCTCTCTGCCATACGTACAGTATGTATCTGTGTGGATCTCAAAGTAAAAGGACAAAAGGCATTTTTGGTATTTTAAAAAATATATAATGTAGGTTATAATTTGTTTTTCAACTTGCAAGTCCATGTTAGGGTGAAATGACTGAAATTTCTTTTACATTTTATCAGTGTTGTTTTCATTGCACCATAATCTATGAAAAAAAAAAAGGAAAACGCTATAAAAGAAGAAAAGAAATAAAAAGATATTCTTTCTAAAACACATTTTATATATTTCAAAAGACTTATTTTAAAAAATATTCTAATATATTTCATGTATCTCAAAAATTTCATTCCGAAAAATTTATTCTGCAAATACTATCCTATTTTTAAAAAGCATATTTCACAGGAATTCTAGAAAAGGTGTTTTAATGATCTAGCCAAAATAATTATATAAAACAATTTTAAGAAAATAATTATATAAAACAAAATAATTTTAAGAAAATACATATTTGAGTTATAGTTAATCATTGACATAGTAACTTAACAAGCAAGCAACAAGAACTAAAATAGAAATACAAATTTTATGTAGAATCAAAAGTAAAAGTAAATTTATTGAGATTACAAAGTAGAGATTTGGAATAGGGCAGAAAGAAGAGGAGAATTTGGGTAAAATAAACAAAATGGAGGATTGCTCTTCTTGAACCACTCTTGTGTGGCAAATAGTAATCAAATGGGCCAACTATAAAGAGGTTGTAACAAAATGAAAGCCCAACCCAGCCCCAAAGCTTAACCTTCGTCTTGTAAGAACGAGAACCAATGGGTATAGGATAATACCTTCGTCTTCTCGTCCCTGCAAAATCCCATTACGTATCAGCCACTGCGCCTTCTCACCCTTCCTTTCCGTGGAACCTCTCAACTCAAGAAGAGGTAACAAAAACTACTTTTCTTTCATCCATTTCTCTTTTTCTACCTTTCGCGACAGTTTCAGTGGCAACGCTTTTGCAAGTTTAGAGAAAGCAATGGATTTAGTAGTACCACCCGAACAGTTTTGTTCATTCCACCGCTTCCAGATTATCAGAGCTAGGGTTTCAGATAACACCGTTTCGCGCTGTTTCATTCTATCTCCTGATACTGTTAGTCGCTTTACAAAATTGAAAGCCACTAGGTCTAGAAAGCGTTCAGACAGTCGCGTTTTCGCTGTTTCCAAGTCTGAAGCCTCTGGTTTGAACGGTAGACTGCAGCAAATTGTGAGCAACCCAAACGGGGACTTGAATGGCACAGCCGTAGAATCTCCGGGCAACGGGGTGAGCGGTTCCCGGAACTTCGAGGAGTTTGCGAGCAACATTCATCTCCGGAAGTTGGTTAGAAACGGGGAATTGGAGGAAGGGCTTAAGTTTCTGGAGCGCATGATTTACCAGGGGGATATCCCTGATGTCATTGCTTGCACCAGCTTAATTCGCGGGTTTTGTAAGGGTGGAAGGACCAAGAAAGCAACAAGAGTCATGGAAATTTTGGAGAATTCGGGTGCTGTTCCTGATGTCATAACTTACAATGTTTTGATTGGTGGTTATTGCAAAGCAGGAGATATAGATAAAGCCTTGCAGGTTTTGGAAAGAATGAGCGTTGCTCCGGATGTTGTTACATATAACACCATTTTGCGTAGTTTGTGTAGCAGTGGGAAATTGAAGGAGGCGATGGAGGTTCTCGACAGGCAGCTGCAGAGGGAGTGTTATCCTGATGTGATTACTTACACGATTTTGATTGAAGCGACTTGTAATGAAAGTGGAGTTGGTCAGGCGATGAAGCTGTTGGATGAGATGAGGAAGAAAGGATGCAAACCTGATGTGGTCACATACAATGTTCTTATCAATGGTATTTGCAAGGAGGGTAGGTTGGATGAGGCTATTAAGTTTTTGAATAACATGCCTTCGTATGGTTGTCAACCGAATGTGATAACTCATAACATTATTCTGCGTAGCATGTGTAGCACTGGGAGATGGATGGATGCTGAGAGGCTGTTATCTGACATGCTAAGGAAGGGTTGTTCCCCTAGTGTTGTTACTTTCAATATCTTGATTAACTTCTTGTGCCGGAAACGGTTACTGGGGAGAGCCATTGATGTCTTGGAGAAAATGCCAAAGCATGGTTGTGTGCCAAATTCTTTGAGTTACAATCCATTGCTTCATGGGTTTTGTCAAGAGAAAAAGATGGATAGAGCAATTGAGTATTTGGAATTAATGGTGTCAAGGGGTTGTTACCCGGATATAGTGACCTATAACACTTTGCTTACAGCACTATGCAAGGACGGGAAGGTGGATGCTGCAATTGAAATACTGAATCAACTGAGTAGCAAGGGATGCTCTCCTGTTTTAGTTACGTATAACACAGTTATTGATGGTCTTGCAAAGGTGGGAAAAACAGAGTCTGCTGTGGAACTCTTAGAAGAGATGCGCAGAAACGGTCTTAAACCTGATATAATTACGTACTCTTCACTGCTTCGGGGACTTGGCCATGAAGGAAAGGTTGATAAGGCTATCAAAATTTTCCGTGACATGGAAGGATTAGGTATTAAGCCCAATGCTATCACTTACAATTCAATCATGTTTGGACTTTGTAAGGCTCAGCAAACTAGCCGTGCTATTGATTTTCTGGCTTATATGGTAGAGCAAGGATGCAGACCTACCGAAGTTACATATACCATTCTTATAGAAGGCATTGCTGATGAAGGATTAGCTGAGGAAGCTTTGGAGTTGTTGAATGTGTTGTGCTCCAGAGGATTGGTGAAGAAAAGTTCGGCTGAACAGGTAGCAGTCAAGATGTAGGATAAAATGCATTTTTACCTTGTAAACTAAGATGGCTAAGTAACATTTTTGAGCACATAATAGATTTCGTTAAACCCCTCATATAAGTTACTTGTTCTGGATTTTGGATTTTTATTTTGAGGAGGGAGAGGGGCAGGCGAAATTCGTGTCAATTTTGTTAGGAGGTCATTGTAATTCAGTCCACACATATTTAATTCTAATTTATATTATATACTGCTTGGGATTTAATATAGGCTAATATTGTTTCCCCACCGTACTTCAGCATCGATGGTGACAGTTTTTGAATATCATTATGCAAGATATTTGACAAAAATGCAGATTGTAATATGATTGATTCAAAGATAAATTTATTCGTCTTATTTTGCTTAGAGCAATTTCATTTTCATAAAATGGATACGAGTACAGCCTGTTGTAAAATGAAGAAATGTGCTTCAATAGGTCTGAGTTTCATCAGTTTAGTGTTACCAAATCTATACAAGCCAACATAGTTGGTGCCTTAATATTTCATGAAAAGTAACTGGACCAGAATTAAGAGAAATGTGGAACAGATTTAGTTGTTTTTCTGCTTGCTGTACTGAATGATACAAGAAAAATACCTGTGACTGGGAGGCTATTTGCGCGGTATTTTTACAAATATTGTAGCTGTATGGTTGACCCGAGGCCACTAGAGGGCTTTTCCTACATGCTTGGGTGACTTTCTCATGGCACTGGGTGGTTGATTCATCGATCATTGACGGTCACTCAAAAGTAAAGACAATTCAGGCAATTTCAGGAGTGTTTCATTCTCTCCGTTCCGAATCCTTTCTGACATTGTCCATGATTAACTGTTCCTTTGTTGCCCTACCTTTGAGGGACTCGCATTGCTCACACACACAAAAACAAAATATATCAAATACCCATCAAAGTTTTCACCATAGCTTTGAAGGAGGCTTCTGACGAGTGTGAACTCCTTGATGTTGGCTCTATTTCTCAGAAGTCACTCCAGCCATTCTAAACCAAGTACTAGTGGGGTATGTGTAACATGTTTCTTTTTGTTTAGCTGCAGATATTATTAGTATATTTCCTTGGATTGGATTATTTTTGGGTCTTTCATTTATCATGCTCCACGTTTAATCTTACATGTACGAAATGTGTCGGAGCAAGGTTGCCACTCAAACCATTAATTTGCACATTATTGTGTCCGCTGTTGCTTTTCACTTGTGACAAAATCAAACATGACAACCTCCTTTATGGTTTTTTGTTTTCTTGGGAATCTCCATGCAATTATTTAAACAAAAAAAAATGCTATTTTATACATAGCGTCACAGTCACTGTATATAAAATGATTGGAACGGATGAACCATGGATGGAGATTCCCTGCAGTTGGAAGGAGAAGGAATATTTAATCTCTATCTTAATTGTTGTTTTTCAATTCTTATAAAATAGACCATTGTTATTGCCACGCCCTTTTTTTACACTGTTTTAACATTCTTTCTGGTGTATTTGCATTGATAATGATGCATAACAGAAACTTGAATTATTTTTGGTAGAAAATAGCAAACAAAAGAGAAAAAAATAAAGCACAAACTAATGCCTAACAAAAGGCATTTCAGCCTCATCCGCGTGGAGCAGAACAATCAACTCATACAGGTGAGTTTTCCCTCCTTAGCAAGAAAATCAGCACAAAAATTCCTTCATGTCCACGCATTAGAGAAAAACACCTATGCTATCGATAATTGAATCGTGTAAGCGGGTGACCAAAGACATCAAACTAATAAATTTATAGACTTCTTCCTCCCTTTTGTTAGGACCATGAAAGGCAAAATTAGTAAAATGACTCCCCATCTAAAGTATCATATCTTGGGTCTAAATATACCATTCCGGATTATAAAATTCCGAAGTCATAACAATTTTTTTATCTACACAATCTACAATCCGGTAAAGGAAATAGAAATACCTTTTGGATAGTAGAATTCGTGGTCCAAAAAAGAATTTTTGTTATGACTTTTTGATTCTATAATCCCGAAGTTTAAAGTTTATGACAATTACTTTCAGCTTGGAGCTTGAAAATTTTAAGGGTTTGAATTTGACTTTAAGGGTTTGAATTTGACTTTGGGATTGATTGTACAAAGCTTGAATTTGAAAAAAAAAAAAAAACTTAAAAGAAGAAAAAGTGTTGAAGGGAAGTTGAATTGAAAAAAAAAAAAAATAATCCTTAT
>Ga0123340_1007077_pt1 | contig 10705 bp, 3 predicted proteins | sample SirMexnodulemix_FD_89961 | JGI IMG/M metagenome (GOLD analysis project Ga0123340, IMG submission 89961) | Root nodule microbial communities of legume samples collected from Mexico - Siratro Mexico nodule mix | ecosystem: Host-associated > Plants > Roots > Nodule | place: Mexico: Nepantla... | reverse complement strand
TATTTTTTTATTTTTCAATTTTTTGAAATATTATTTTTAATCATTTTATTTGAGAGACATTAATGTTTAATTTAAAATATAATATAATGCATATTTCATTTTAAAATTCACTCATAAAAAGGTAAAAGAATATAATTTTAAAATTATAAAAATTCAATAATAAAATATGCTATTAATCCTTATTTTTAATGTTATTTTATAGGTCGTATTTGTTTATATATACATTTAATTTTTAGTTTTTTTTATTTTTAATATCTTGCAAATTATTTTAGTTTAATTGCATATTTTATCACCTAACTATTATTAGTTTTTAAAATATTATCGTCTGTTTTCTTACACAATTTATTATTATTATATTTTTTTTTATTTTTACATATTTTATCAACAAATTAATTAAATAACAAAGTGTTTACACCTCTTTATAAAGACTAATAGTCCTTTTCAACCAACTATGCCATCATATATTTGGCTCTCTTCTTTTACTATTCCAAGAAATTGATTGTAAAAAACTTTAATTTTTGAGTGAATGTTCCAATTTTAGGTGGAATAGTAATTCATATTTGAAGGGACTGGGAAGATAACATAGAGAAACATCACATGATTTAGTTATAGGAGTTTAATGACACTAAGATCACATTAATTTCTTTGATTTTTAATAAATGGTCAGAACAGACACAGTGTATAGAAAGTGTATAGAAAATGCCTTATCAAACTTGTGTGTACTTTGGAGATATTTTTTCATAAACTACTATCCGGTACTGTCCAAACTTGGAAGGAAACAATATCTGAGATCAAAATGTATGGTCTAAAAGCAACCACCACAATAATAAGAGTACTACTCATCACTAACACTTCATAAATCATGACACGTTTTTCTTTTCTTTTTCATTTTTTTCTCCTGAAAATTACTAAAACAAAATCCAAAAAATTCTTGCCTGCATAGCTACCATTTACAGATGTTGTTGAGATTGAACAGTGACATGTGTTTTATACATGAAACAAAATAAAAAATAAAAAAACTTTGAAGGTACAAGTTCTCCACTTTGAAATGGAGACCCTTGATTTTCTTTTGACATGGCCAATAATAGAGAGGGCCTAGCAATTAAAGGCCTTCAATGAATCTGCAAAAGCTAGCAGGCTTCAGGTACTCTGAATTCTTCTCCCAAAAGTTGAACCAGTGCATTCAATTTAGACTCACTATCAAAGCAAATGGGAGGTTCAATCCTATCACCATAGTCAAACTCTCTTTCACATCTATCCCTTATCTAGGTAACTCCAACATAAGTAAAATAAACTCATTTTATGGTGATAAAAAATAACAGTTAAATTTATTTTGATTCTTTATTTCCATATTCAACAAAAAATACTTTCTTTTCATATATGGTAGTCCAGAGAGTATTTGCTTATACGTGTATGTCCAATGTGTCAGCATAATTAAACCTTTCCGTCTGGAATTTGGATTCTATAAAATATAATTTCTCCATCACTTCGCGAGTTACAAAGGTCATGCAAGAAAGCTACTTCATGTACCATGCATTACATCAGAAAACATGTAACAAAAAGAGGATGCACATGCATGAAAAATCTTTGAATCTGTGTTTTCTGCTGCATCTCAGTTGAAGAAACAATTATACTAATTAATTAAAACAAAGATCAGCCTAGAAGCTAGCCACAAAATAGGTGAAAAGTTATGTCATAGAAGTAGATTATGCCACTGCTAATACAATGAACTTGAAGCTTCATTCTATTCACAAGTTCATGGAAAGGGACACTTAATATTATAACAAAACAAGTAGAACACGCATAAGCAAACAGTCTTTACAAAGCTACCACTATTAATAAACTTACAAAAACTAAATTAACCCTTTGGAGAAGCCTAACAGACACTAATAGTATATATACTCTATTCTCTTGCTGCATAAGGATTCCTTTGTCTGTTGTTCCTTTTTCAACACATTACATCCTTCAGAAGCTTGTACCTTCTTGTAGAGGGTCTTGGTGAAGGAGTAGGACTCTTCCCCTTCTCCAAGTTCGAACTACCCTCTTCATGGTGCTTGATCTTCTCTCCAGAATATTCTGATCGAGTTGTGGTTCCAGCCATTGATTTCTTGGAATTCGACCCAATAGTAACACCATGCCTTGTGTAACTTCTTGCTTCACTTTGACACCAATCACATATATCTATTTCAACCAGTTCTCCATAGTAGTTGCTACAATACCTGAATGATTAATCAAGTTACAATAATTAACCTCATTCAAAAAATCCACAAAAAAAGAATATTCTGTGTGCATGTGTTCATATAACATTAAGCTATAAGAACTGATGGGCATGTATATGGTTGATGATTATGTAGATGTGCATATGCATGATGGATATGATGGAATCAAAGAAAGAGGTGATGTAGTTACATGTAGCTATCAAATTAAAGGGATCCTTGTATGACATGATAAAGAAAGATGCATGTGTATGTATGGTTGAGGAGATGAGAATAACATACGAGTGTTGGAATCGGTGACGACATTTGTTGCAGCGGAAAAGCTTGTCAGGGAAACCAACGTCACCACACATGCAGCAAACGGTTTGAAGGTCCACCATGGTTGATGATAGATCACAAAGAAAGAAGCAAAGAGAAAGAAAAGAGATGAAAAAGTGAAGCAGAAGATAGAGAGAAAGCAAGGGTGTTTATATAGAGAAAGAAGAGAGAAGTGATGAAGGAGTCGGTGTGTGAATGTGATTTAATAATATTATTATTTTATTAATTTTTGTGAATTATATAAAAAAAATTATAAAAAGGATATATACAGAAGGAGACCACAGGTTGCTTGCAGTCGTTTTCAGTTGAGGCAGGGAACCAAGAGAGAGAACCTTAAAAAAGAAAGAGAGAGGAGAAGACGTAGTGTCCTGTCCTGTGGCTGAGGTTGCTTGATTATTGTTTCTTACCTATATATACACATATTCTCTTTTTTTTTTTCTTTTAATTTTTTTTTTGTGTGTGATGAATTTTTTCTCCTTCCAAACTGTAGAGCATTAAATGATAGAGTAATTTTCCTTTATGTTGGTGTTTATTTTGTGAGTAGGTGTGTCAGTGTCAATGTGTTTGTTTTTGTTTTGAAGAGTTTTTGCATAGTGGGCGGGTTTTGGAATTTGCATATAAAATAGAGAAGTTGGGTATGAAAGGTGGTAGCCATAGACACTGAGAATCAAAGATTCGTGAAGTCTATGGTGACAAAACGTGTATAATAATAAGGCAAAACCCTCCAATCTATGCAATATTCTCAGTCCAGTGTTTTGTACTAAAGGACATGCCTTAAAGAGTTTTCTTTTGCTAAATAAGTTTAATTATGGTCACGCGGACCATAATAAAATCACTTTTCAACATTCAAAGTGTTCCACAAAACAAAGCCTTGTAGTTAGCCTATTTTTGTATAAAATATGAGTCTCCATCTTCAATTAATTCACATCACTACTAGGTTGTTGTTGGTGTCTAAGATATTTTGGATTTTGAAACTTTGATGATTCTCCTTCTAAATAAAGTCTTGGTGTATTAAATGAAGAAAGTGTTTGAAGATTAGGAAAGAGCCACTGAAAATATATATAATAAGGATTTGAAGTTGAAGTTGACACAAATTTGATTACAATAATTTGCTTTCCAAGGAGTTCAAAAGTTAACAAATTCTTCTCATAGTGTTGTGCTTCACAAAGGTGTTTTCATGAGTGAGAGATTGACTAATCACCTATTAGTTGTTAAAATCATTCTAATTGGTATTATTTAATCATCTGAAATGGAACAAGTAGAGGTTTTACAACTCAAATGCAATAATCATTCTAGTTGATATTATTTAATTATCATTTTCACCTATAAATACTTTGAATTGGATTAAGATTATGAGAGGTAAATTCAAAATCTTTTCTTCCTTTTCTAAAGACAGTTGGAGTGTTTATATTTATATTTATGACTCTAATTAAGGCAAGTATATTAAAGTAAGTAAAAATAAAATAAATGGGTGAAACTTTGCAATTTTAATAGTCATTTTAAACCAGAAATACTTCTAATTTAAGTAAGGTTAATATATATATAATTAAATATTTCTTCTCTTCTTTCCAAAGATAAAATTAGAAAAGATTCGTCTTTTTATTATCGAATCTCATATTTGATGGATTTTTTTCTTCTTTCTCTTAACTAGTCCATACAAGGTTATTCTACCCTTAGGAGGAAAGTGAGAAAAAAAAAATTAATGAATGTTTACTTATTAAAAATTCTTTCTGTAGATTCTTGTATTTGTGTTCCCACTTTTTTTTATAACTTTATTTTATTCATAATACTTTACAAATAATATTTCATATTTTTTTTTATTTCTCACAAATTTAGTATATATGTATACAAGTTCCTTTTATTACAAAATAATATAAATATAGTTTTCTTATAGAATTTAGTATTATCATGGTAAATCTAAGATTCATTTAATAAATTATAAAATTCTACCTTATTTCTTACGAGGATATCATCGTTTGATATTTTTATGGAGAATATTAAATTTAAGTCTTGATTTTAGATGTTATACATGATAGTCATATATAAAAATACAATAATTAAATTATATTTGATCATTTTTTTTAATATTATCACGATGGATTCAGATTGATAATTATTGTTATCTATTTATAAATATTAATTATTTAGTAAATTTTGTTATTATTATTATTAATTAATTATCATGTTGAATGTCTCATTCATTTTATTAAAAGAAAATGTAATTAACACATGTTCTTAAATGAATATCCCTCGTCAATTAGTTTTGTTGTCGTTGTAATGATAGTGAGAAAAAGTATTCTAGTTTTAACTATCAAAAGAATTTTAATGTCTAGACATTCTAAACAGTAATTAAAAATAGTATATTAAATATGCTACATTATTTCTGCGACATATTCTATTTACTAAAAAAATATAAAAATTAAAATTAAAATAAGAAAAGTTGATGCTAACTAATTGATAGTATCGAATTTACATCATAAATACAATTGTAGATTATAGAATCGCTATTGTACTAATGTCAATTTTTGTGTTCTGAATATATTTTTAAATATTTTATATTTCATGTTAAATATAATATAGTTGGGATGTTGATGTATAACTTATTTGAGGAGGAAGGTTAAATTGAATATCAAGAGAAGAGGGACTTTCTTCTTAATAAGAAAGAAGGTTCATTTGAGTGTAAAACTCTTTACGAAAAAAGTGAAAGAAAGAAATTCTAAACTCTCATTGATACAATTTAAACTCACATAGATCATAAGATTGTCATCGTGTTTATATATGAATACTTAGATTAAGAAATTTTTTCAACTTTTTCTATGCTAAATTCTCAATGAAAATTTTCAATGATTTGGATTTACAACCACGAACATTAAATTAGACCATTATTGTATGCGTGGAACTAGTTTTAAACATTTTTTTTTCTAATAAACTCTTATCTAATAAGAAAATAAGAAAAAAATGAAAATAAAGAGCATAATAAGAAAAAAAGAGAAACGAAAATACTGCATAAATATGTAAATAAATATTATTAATATTTGGGATCTCTTTGAAGTAATACATATTCCAGCAAATCACAGAAGAAGATATTGCAAACTATAAAAGACAGAATCAATAAATGACTGTCAGAATAATGACAATTTTCTTGAAGGGTGGAGCTTGGTGTGCAGAGTAACACAACAAGAAAATTAAATATTGCCACTTGGGGTGAAAAATATTTTTACATCTACTTAATCTTAAAAGAAATAAAAAGCATAAGACTTCAAAATAATTAGTAATATTTCCCTAGCTTGGCATAAGATATTTATGCTAAGCAAGTTAAAGGTTATACATAAAAGCCTTTAGAAAGAAAATTGAATAGAAGTGGTTATTTTGTGGGACAAGTGGGACGAAAGTGTTTCATGTAATTATTTCTTCCCTATCAAACATATGAAGAGTCAAAATTTGGAATCAAATTTCAAAACTTAATGAAAAAAGGTGATGATAATTTAATTAGTGAGTAGATAGAATTGTTTTAAATAATAACAATTAAAAGAAATGAGTAAAGAGAAAAATGAAACATGACATTAATATATGAGAAATTTTTCATGGAGAGATTCAACATTAATAAGTTATGAGTAATCCATTGAAGATTGTATGATACTAATTTAAAATCAAAATCTTAAGACCTATCAAAATCTTAAGACCTAGTGTTTGTGAGACTTTTCATTTTATATGTTACTCAATTTTTTTATTTCTTTTTAATATGAGATTTTCAATTAATACTTGAATTTGTAATTGTCTCCCCCTCAAGTATAACTTTGGATTTAATAATGAGTTTTTATCATAACCGAACATATTTCTCTTTGCCAACATCTCAACTTAATTCCCTTATTGTTTAGTTTTAATCATGTACCTCTATTTGAGTTAGCCATCAAATCTTAGTTTTTATGCCTTCAACTCTACTCATTAGAAACTGTTATTTTAATAAAAAAAATAGTATGATTATATGTTTGAAGGTTTATTCACTTATGATAATGTCAATAAATTGTGGATACTACTTAGATTTGGTTTCTTAAAAACTTTGATAATGAAAAACACATTCCTAAACATAAAATTTCATTAAAAATATTATTCATATTACTTGACAAAATTTAACCATCACCAAAATTGGAGAATAATCCACAAGATGTATTTTGAGTAGGTATGTCTCGTTGTGATTAAAATGACGGTACATATAAATAATCATTGTTGTTTGAGAAATATCAATGTGAAAGAAACTCATACTTAAAATGGGAGATGATTAGAATTCTAAATATGGGTTTGGTAAACAACAATATTTATAGAAAAAAAAAAAAGTATACTTAATTCTTTCAAGTTTTAGATTAAAATTGGTATCTTTGAATTTGTTATATAGAATTCTTATAACTCATCAATGTCAAATATTACTAACATTTCTCTTAACAAAAACCTAACAAATATATGATAGGTTTGTACTTTTCTTTAATATATCCATACATCTTTTATAACGTAGTGAACCATGATTTGCATTCTTCTTGTAATATTAAACTAGAAACCAAAAAGCATATATTCTTCTACATATATAATGTTTGATACTAGTCAAAAACTTAATTTGTTTTTTATCATAGATTTATAGTAAGTTTCTAAGTATGCTCGAGTTGTAGCAAAACTACGTTTATACCATATTCAAATAACATTTGAAAAAAAGACTAACAGAAACAGAAATTAAAAACTAAAACTGAACTTCAAACATTTAAAGGAAGTAAATTTTACCCTAAATTTTGGACCACTTGTCTTGAATGATAAATTTTAGATGTAACTTATAAAGTCTACCATTTATAGGGAAACAAAGAAAAGTTTGGCAGGGACCAATTTAGCGAGATTCATGCATGTAGAGTTCTTATAATGTCACAAACGAATCCTAAGGACGAGTTTCCACCATTCCCTCTTTTACTTCCCTGTATTTGTTCTTCTATTTACTTTTAGTTTTTAATGAATACAATGTTTTTAGAAATAAATAAATATTATTTTCAATGAACTGAAATTAACTTATAATTAGAAAATACATATAAAAGTTATACACGAAGTTTCTCTTAAATTAATTTATTCAGAAACTGATATAAACAAATTTTACTAATAATCTCTCAAAAAGCTTTTTCGAATAAACTTCTGGAAATATATCGTTAGTCTCTTAATTATTTTCGTTTTAAAAAGAAAAAAACAAGGTGAACCTTTTTTATATTTTGTGAAAAAAAAAAAGTGAACCATTTAATTGAGAATAAGAATCACCTCCCTCATTTATGTTCGATGCTGCATGATTTGTTAAACTCTACCTAATGTATGATCATCAATGGTTAAATCTTTTGTTAGAGAAAAAAAAAATGTTCTGTTGTTGCAGAGGCTCCAAAGAATCTCCATTCTGAGTATAAGAAAGGCTTGAACGAGCCTAGTGCCCTAATTAATATAGGTTAACCCCATATTAATAAATCAATTAGTGCAATAAACTTACTCTATTATGGAGGGAGTTACCTAACCCATGAAGAATCCAATTCTTTGTTATATTTACATCCCTTATAAAATATACTTATCATCAATTCTGATGGCATTGTTACTGTAAGCACACTCAACCAATAATATCGCAGTATTACTATTTAACTATAATTAGATTACACGTACGTATGATTAGAAAATTAATTTAAAATTAAAGTCGATATTGATGGATAATTAAAGTCGATATTGATGGATAATTAAAGTCTATCTAAATAAAAATGTATTAAAATAGTTCAAGTACATAATGATTGCATATGTTTACTATCTTATTTATTTATTAAATATTTAACGTGAAGGACACAATTAATATGTTAGGGACAAGAAAAAAAAATTCAAGTTGAGCGTTTGGAAAGATATATCTCAACATATGAAAGTTTTTAAGAGATCTTGTAGGGTCCAACTCAACAAGATGAGTTTTAATTAAATGCACACTTTACGTTGATATAAATCTAACCTATATAAAATTATCAATGTTAAAAATCTTACTCATAATTCTATAACTCTAGCTTGTGAGAATAGCTTTTTGAATAACTATCAAACATGGGTGAGTTTCTATTGTATGAATATTTTGCACAATATATATAAATAGAGGAAGCTATATGTTAACCCATTGAGTTAAACTCTTTGATAGAAGTGTTACACTCTTGATTGCCCCACATGCACATATGGATTACGGTAATAGGGAAATTCTTGTGTTGTGATGATTTAGGTGACATTGCATCAGGTCCATTTTAATGATCATTATTGTTTTTATTCACTGCAAAATGTCCCACCAGGGGAGAAATTAATGCTTTTTTATTAACTTGTCACATTACTGTTGAATTGAAGGAAGGGATGATCCATGCATGTCCAAATTGATATGAAAATAGAAAAGGATGTTGATAGATTTCAAGTCTCCCAATCAAGGTAATTACATCGAGATATCGTTAAAATTGTGAAGAGTTGATAACATTTTTACTTTTTATATAAACATTTTTACTTTTTATAAACTATGTTACTCTAATAATATGGGCATGTGACTGAGATTGATTGAGTTTTATTTTAATTGGAATTAATTCATATAAGAAGATGATTAGTTAAAAAAATACTTTTAATTTTTAATTAGGTTTGAAATTTATTTTAATTAAAACTAAATCTACATATAAAGTAATTAGGTTTAAGGTTGATGACACAATATCAAATTGAATTGGATTAATTTTAATTGGATAGTGTTCCAGTATACCTAATACATTGCTTAGGAGTCTAGGTCAAAATCAGTTTAAATACATCTTTTTTCTTTAACACTTCCTATTTTAAAGACAAAACAGAACTTCTAGACTCCAGAGCAGACAATACTTGAAATGTAGTTATTGACTCTAGCGATGTTATCTCAATGAACTTGAGATCGAAATATTGAACTTGAGATGGAACATTAGAACAGGTAGTATTAGAACTACACATTTAATTGTAAAATTTTAATTTCATTAATTTTTAAATAAAGTTAAGTTTTATTTGAACTAAATCCATCAATACAATAATGTAAACAGTTAGTATAACACACATTCTAAACTCTATAAATATTACTATTTTACTTTTTTATTTAATTGTGTCGCTATTATGTATAAGATTTGAATTATATATCTTATGTATCATATGATCCTACAATTTTATAATTAAAATTTCGATTCTGACTACCTTACTCTTAACTTCATCGAATTATTTCATTTCTTTTTTTAAGAAAAGAGATAAGAATTAATCTTCCAATCCTTGAAAGTGCAGTTTGTGAGTAATTCTATTTCAAACATTGCGACCCTTGAAGGCCCCATCACCATCCCTCTCAACCACCCTCTTTAGTTCTCAAAAAAACAAATGCTTCAATCTTTGTCAAAAACCACATCAATTCTGATTCGTATCTCTCCTTTTCTTCATTATTTTTTGTCATTAATTAATTTCGCTGTCAAACAACACAACAAGGAAAGTATATAGCATCAAACCTTTGTTAACGTTAATTAACACCACTAATTGCCGTTCACTCAATAACACACTCTCCTAGCTAACTAAAACGTAAACATCAATCATAAACAACTTATTGGTATCACTGAAAATTTTGGGTTTGAGTTTTCTAAATATAAACAAAATTTTATTGGTTAAAGATGATAAGTCAAGCTATACCTAACAAACATTAATTATTTACATAGTTAAGGAATATTTTTCTATAGTAATATATTTTAAGAAAATAAACATTAATCCACTATAATAAGACACCCAACTAACCCCTTAATTTTAAAGTATGCTTTGTCTCAGTGGAAGTAGATCCATTTTGAACTATCACTTTCCATCATAAAATTAATGCCGAAATTATACTCTCTTTTTTTTTTTTTTTAAATTTCAACTCAACTCGTGATACATCCATCTTATTTTATTTTCGTTAAATATATTTTTAATTCCTTATAAAATAACTGAATTTTGATTTTACTCTTTATAAAAAAAATTGAAATAATTGTTTTCGAGTCTTATAAAGTGTATGGATTTCTATTTTAATTTCTATGAAATTGTTTCCTTTCTCTTTCGTCCATCTATGATTTGAAATTAGTATTTTCATTTGGAAAAATTATTTTAAGATACATAAATAAAATATATTTTAC
>Ga0123340_1007071_pt1 | contig 10709 bp, 8 predicted proteins | sample SirMexnodulemix_FD_89961 | JGI IMG/M metagenome (GOLD analysis project Ga0123340, IMG submission 89961) | Root nodule microbial communities of legume samples collected from Mexico - Siratro Mexico nodule mix | ecosystem: Host-associated > Plants > Roots > Nodule | place: Mexico: Nepantla... | reverse complement strand
ATGCAATTCCATTTTCTGTCTGTACTTTTCACTTCATAATGCATTATGTGTTTCATACTTTGTTTAGTCATCAGTTTTTGTATCTGTTGTGTCTTAATTGTCTGAATGTATCAGTTGTGGAGTGATTACTGTAACCGTAGATCTTCCACATGTGTTTATGGATCAAATAAAATCATGTTTTTGTGATGTTTTAAGTCAGGTCAAGTATTTAGAATATGGAAATACGAAATTTTCATATTTTATCTTTTATAAAAAGAAATCTTCTATAAATTGTATTCCACAGGTTCTTATTTATTAAATCTAATTAGTTAAATTGGGATTATAATAATAATAATAATAATAATAATAATAATATATTTTTAGGCATATATTTGATGAAGGCCAAGATGATTTAAATGAAGTTTTAAATTATATCTAAGTTTTAAATTCCCTTTTAAATGATTTCAACCTCATGGTAAAGTTAACATCCAAAATTATAGGACTATGAGGGTTTAAAGCTTAATTCAAAAAGTATTGATCTCTTCAATATTTACAAATTTGATAAGTGAATTTCACAAAAGAGTTTTCTTCACTTACTCTTTAGTTTAAATTTATTAAGCGAATGTTTCATCTCCTAAATGAATTTTTCGAGTCATTTTCTTTGTGTCTTGAATTTTTTACAATAAAACTTACTTCTTTTCTACATGTTGGATGATTGGGAAATTTGGTAAACGAGTTTTTTATAAAACTCACTTCCTCCTTACCTTAAATTTGCTAGTTAGGAATCTGTTAAGCATGTTATATAGAAAAAATATTCTAAATTATGCAAAATTCTAATTTGCTAAAACTCATCAAATAAGCACATTAATCTATATAATAATTGACATATATTAATATAGATTTTGAACAATAACTGGTATTATTCAAATTGAACATAACAATTCAAGTAAAATGCCATAAATAAAAAGTTGTCTATTTTCTACTCATAATATTCATATAACATTTCTAACTCTACATGTTACTATCCACTTCAAATTACAACCAAAACATATTGTCATCCAACATCTAATTTTCCAAATTCAAAATTCATGTTCAAAAATAATTCATTCCCAATTTACTAAACAAATAGTGCATTTCATATATAAATACAATTCCCAACCTGCTCTTAATATCAACTAATCTTCAACTTACAACATTACAAATCTAATTGAAATAAAACCAAGGAAATTAACTCCTTTTACATAGAATTAACTCAAAATCTAAGAAAGGATACAAAATTAATGGCCAATAACCTAAGAACCTATAAGTTTTTAACTCCTAAACAACCAAAGCACAAATTACAAATAATCTAAAAATTGGAAAACAATCAACTTTATCAATTACACAAATAAAGAAGAATAAGATGATGAAAAGGATTACATAACAAGATGAACTTTCTCACTTTCAAAATCCAATTCATTATCATCTAGAAAGTATGATCTAATCTTAGAAAAAAATAAAAAAATAGGTTGAATTTGAAAAAAAAAATAAAGATGAAAGACTAGAAATCATAAACCCGAAGAAGGTTTTTAAAATGATAAAAGAAAAGTTAAAAAACAACAAAATGTAATAAACTTAAACCCCGGAATTATATAAAATAAACTTAAAATAAGATTAATGTAAAAAATTATATTCTCTTTATCTTTCTAATTATCAGTTTTTTTATTCAAATTTTATTTCGTTTGTAAAGTTATAGTATATCAGTGGTAGTTTACTAATTAAATTATAGTATACTTTTATTTTAAAAAAGTTTATACAAAATTAAAAAATTATTTTCATTAGAATAAAATTAATATTTTAGATACTCTATTTCATAGAAGTTATTTAGTGAAAAAATAATATTTTATCATAAAAAGGAAAGATGAATATTTTATGAAAAAGAAAAATGACATTTTCTTATAAAATGAGAAATTTTCTTTTAGTACTTTGCTATATAAAAAATATATATCAAAATGATAAAAATATTATTAAAAAGTTACTAAAAATTATAAAAATTAATGTTAAAAATAACATGCTAAAAAATAGAGTTATTTATTCATCATTGACTATATTTGAGTCTGAAAACAGCATTCAATGTTATTGATTTACCAAACTGAATGCAGCATCCGATTGTATTTCCAAGGTCATGCATCAGTAATAATTGCTTTCTTAAAAAGTGTGATCTTATTTTTACTATGTTCCTGTGTCATCAGTTATTAAATAACAGCATTTCCAAGGAACATATTTTAAATTTTTTAAAGTAATACCTTTTTTTTATTACATACGTAGAGTACATCAGAATTAATTACCTTTTAAGGTATTTGGATCCAAATTAATTACATCAAAACTACAAAATTAAATAAACAATAACTGTTCTGAAATTAATAAAGAAAGGTTAAAATTTAACAAACAATACCAAATAGGACTCCATGGCCCAATGGATAAGGCGCTGGTCTACGGAACCAGAGATTCTGGGTTCGATCCCCAGTGGAGTCGCTTTGCTGCTTTTTATGCATTGTGCTCAATCTTAGAAGCTACCAATATATATTGTGATTGTGGTCCAAAACTCAAACTTTAAGATATTTTATTTTTGTGAAAATATTATAAATTATTGTTTACCCTTAGGATTTAGAATAAAAATGATGATGGAGTGAATGTGAGAGAACTTTTTATCCTTAGTATGCAAGTTAACAAAGGAACGACAAGTGTTCTATAAAACAAGTTCAAATTTTTATTAAAAATTTAAGTTCTCATTTTAAGTACGATTTTTAGTTTTGTAATTCAAAGATTTCAATTTGAAGCAGTATTTTACAAAAAAAAAAAATTCCTTCATAAAAAGTATGAATAATGTTTAAAATCACGATTTTCACTTTCGCAATAAAAAATTAATTTGCAATCATGTTTTATACAATCACTTCTATTTCTATTATAAAAAAGCATAATTTCTCAAGTACGGTTTTTTTAAGATAAGTTTTCCATTCAAAACACGACTTTAGCCATTATGGTCATTTCTTAAAAATTTATCTATTTTTATAATTAAAAAAAGTAAATTACACCAAATCCTTAAACTTTCTTCAATGCATTTTGTAAATCCTAGCGATATTTTTCTATCGTAAAAATATTACAAATTATTGTTATGCTCCCACTAAGAGAAATTTGTTGATCCTTCACTTCTTTTTTCTTTCCACCCAATCCATAACAAAATGAAGTGGACACATATTACTTCACTTAAAAACTATTAGTTCTTTTGTTTTTATTTTTTCCTTCACCTAAAAAATTCCAAATTGAGATAGAGATTTAGTACTTAGCGTTTAAAATACCATTGCTTCTATCAACTTCATCTACGTTTAAAAGATATAAATCGCTATAACTCTTCAAAATAAATATATTATTATGTTTACCAAGACATCCAAACTTCAAACTCTCGAAAACATAGAAGATGTGATCATTTCAATTGTCCCACAAAAAAAGTGTTAGCCAAGTCTATTAGAAAGTACCCATCAACAGTGTATGCATATAAAGAAAATCTGTGGATGTAAAATGGTATTTGATAGGTGTTGCTGCTTAGAATCTTAAGCTACAGCTACAAGTGCTCAGGACAACATAAGGAGAGCAATAAAATCGCTCATAATTTACATGGAAAAAAATTATAGGAACCAAGCTAAACTAACTGTCCCTGTAAACCTTTCTCAGAATCATGAACTTTGATAGGAACTTGGACACATGCAGACATATTGGATATTTTCCATACTCACGATACTGTAAGAGATGATGGGACCATTTCAGAAACTAAGTTTGGATAAGACACTACTCATTAAACCCCACAAAAGGGATTACAAAGATAGTTGTCTGCATTAATTTTAACTCTGATATGGAAGACGGCTTCACGGAAATTGCATGATCATCAAGAAATGGCAGGATCCGATAAATGAGTGTCATATACTATGAGCCATGTGGGTGCAATAGCTAATACCTTTTAAATGGAATGGCTCGTAATGTTCTTCACCTTGTCATTGGAGCATGCTGCTTTACATACTTAGTGCCATCTAGTATTCTCATGCTAGTGCACTCTCTTTAATAGTTGTTGAATCTCTGACTTTGTTAGTACCTGTTACGAATACAAGATGACAATTGGGACAAGATTCAAACGCATTTTCTGTTGTTACTCATAAACTTAATCATATACGCTGATCATCAATATTCAGGGTATACATATTCTATAGACTGTTTCTTCTAAAACTTTGTAGGACTAAGTGTTGAAAGTTTACCCCTCTTCTTGAGCTTGTTGCGGAAGCTTCTTTTCCTGCTGAATGCAGTTTCCTGTGGTAAATTGGGAACTATTACTCACAAGTATTGGTGTGTGAAAGTATTAAATTACTTAGTTAACTCCATCCTCATACATGACCAGCATCAACTGTAAACCTCAAGACCCAATTTTACAATTACAAAATTATTTTTCTTGAAACAATCTCAATTGGTACGTTTTCAGTTCCATCTGTAAGGCCAATGAATATTAAATAATGCTTAAAAATTTACCACAGGTTGTCCACGTTTCTCTGCCGAACGAACTGCATCAACAAGTTCCTTGTTGGATTCGGTGTACATGCTAGTAACAAGTCCAATTTGACCAGCTCTAGCTGTACGACCAACCCTATGCAAAAAGTCTACAGCAGAAGTAGCAAAATCTGCCTGAAATGTATGAACCACATTGCAGATGAACATCTATGTATAATAATAAAACACAATAAAAACAGCTATGCAGTAAAAACCAGTGTCATAATAGCAGAATCAGAGTGCATAAGACGGAAATAAAGGAGACAGATACGTGCACGGTAATGTAAGTAACTCAGATAAGTGACTGAAGAAAACGAGCAGGCAGGATAATTCAATTTTTCAGGCTACACTTGCCCCAGACTGCATTCGTTCCTAACCAAAAGTCAAAACTCAGAAATTTCCCAATAAGTCATCTCATTTGATGTGGCCAACACTTTTTTGCTTCCTAAAGGAGTTTAACTTTTAAAGCATAGAATAGATCCATTAACTTGTTACTGCCTTTAGTGTTCATTTTTACATCTTCTCACTCTGTCATCATGCTCCAATAGATTTGATCACAATATGTTTCTTTCTTCTCAAAGTAATTAATCGATATTGGACAATGACAATCAACTAAACCATTAAATTACTGGTATACAGAATTACAATTCAAGTATAATCTTTAGACCTTATACCTCTATTCTGGTCTCACAAATCAGCAGATACTGTGAGGTCAACTTGAATAGGCTGTTTATGCCCATGCACAATTTATTTGAGACAGATTACGTGAATTACTTGAGGAATTAAGGATCCTCTGCAGATGAATTTATATACAGATGATACCAGTTACGTGTCTAATTATATGAAACAAGGAAACCCTTATCAACCAACATTCAAATCATTATCAAACCAAATCATATTCCAAAGATGTTGTGAATTAGCACAGAAATAAAGCTCTAAATATGAGATATTTCCCTAAATAGGAGATGCTTTCTAACAACTTTAATTCTCAAAAATAGAGATATTCGTTAGTGTTATTTAATAAACCAACTTGATAAGAACCTTAGGTGAACCACACCACCAAGCCAGCCATAGCAGTTGGAGAGCCCAATGTCTGATAAACCCCAAACTAGAATACCACACTTCCAATGTGGGACGGGAGTTCCACATCTTACAATTGGATCCTAACATCCCACCAGAACTCAGCCCCAGAGCCCACATGGGCTGACTGTGTGCTAACCTTTTGACTAGTCCCAACAAAAACTGCAACGGCATTAGCATGTTGTACATTTTGCAGCTGAGACATGGTGTATAACTTTCATACCAACCATACAACACAAAGCCAAACCCCACACTTGAATCCCATACTTCCAATGTGAGAGAATCAAGACCCATACCTAGCAACTTGGAAGTTACTCTTAACACGACAGTTGATATATCTTCTAAACAAGCTACCACCCGTGGAGATGGTGTATTATTAATTGGATGAAAAAACTTTGAAATTCTAATGTTTAAGTGCATTGTCTTTCTAATTTCCAGCATGTATAGTAGTAAAGCCTTCATTTGACCAACATGCCGTAGTTAATATCTAATGAAATCTTCTTTTCTTTTGTTTGTTTTGAAACCTAGGATAAATAGTTTTTGTTATCACGAAATAGAATAATTGAACCATGAAACTACTATACGTGAGTAAAATGCAAACTATACCTGAATAACATGTAAAACATTTGGAATATCAACACCGCGAGCGGCAGCATCAGTACATACAAGAACACCACCTTTATCGTTAAAATCAACTAAGGTTTGTGCTCGCTCTTCCAATGTGCAATTCTTATGATAGCGTGAACATTCAATTCCAGATCGGAGTAATATATTTGCCACAGCTTCAACAGCCTCAACAGTGTTGGCAAACACCATTGTTCTTTGAATGCCACCAGCATTAACCAAATCTTCAGCTCTGAAACTGTGTTTCACAGCCTTTATGAGTTCATCTACTTGAGTATCAATGGTAACTTCTATCCATTTTTGCTCCAATCTGAAATTGAAAACAATAACATTAAATTTAAAAAAGAAAAACATTGCCAAAGGATTACTTGGATCTCAAAATAACACGAGTTCAAAAGATGCAGAGCATTTAATTCATATGTTCTTTTTGCCCATATTGCACATAAAAGAAAGAAAAAAAAATTAGTTCAGAAATTTTTCAACAAAGAATGGCAAAAAAAATTTGAGTTTGAATGATTTCATAATGTCTCAAATGCTAATCAGAAGGACATCCTTTCCATTCTGTATAATAGATAAGAATCTAATCCAAACAGAGAATTTAGAAATGGGGAAATTAGTCTTTTTGACGAAAGGTTAGCAGGGATGAGAACCTAAGTTGCACAATTTGTTTTAACCCAAGTCTAACCAGAACTGGAAAATTTTCTCCACCCTTTTTAGTCCTAGGGCCTGGCTAGTACTACAATTTCCTGTAACCCTTTTACAACTAAATTTTTCCGAGTCACTTAAGCGGAGTAATTTCAATCTTCCTGCCACACTAATACTCGATAGAAATATAAAACCACTTATTGGACTCAGTCTACCAACTTAAACATTTGAAGAATTAGTATTTGGTACGGTATCAGTTGCATCCACGACTGAGTTATTAATTTTTATTCATAACAAAAATAGACTTTTACCCAAAAGTAAAGTGGTAATGTGCCTCATTCATGATTCAAGCCCAAAAGGCTCTTGCTATAAAACAATAAAATCATTTGTTTCCATGTTCATAAAAGCTAAAAATGTCTGAAATAATTCTTCACCGTCTACTGATATTCAATTGAAGTAAACCTGGACAATGTGTGAGGTACACCAATGATCATACTTCTAAGGCATTCATCCCAATATTCCAATGGACAGTATACTAGATTTATTAAAATGGTCCTACCAGTTCTGATTATAGTTGTGTTTAACTTGTACTTTTCTCCCCATACATTCCTTTTACCTCATCTCCAGTTCACAATCAATGAAATCATTAAGACATTTAAGCATTTTCCTATTCTAATTCTTAAAAAATACATGTCATCGTTTCACCAGGAACAGCTGAGTAACAATGTGAAAAAAAAAATGAGATGTCATTATTGATAACAAGACAGAAAAATGAACCTCGGATTGTGACAATGAAGATAGTTTCCACAAACCCACTCAGCATCAGGAAACATATGTTTCAATATCCCTCCAGCTGTCTTCTTTCCATTCACTGGAAGTGTAGCAGCAACAAAAACATACTGTTTACTACGCTCGTAAGTCTTTCTCACTCTCCTCCAGTCTCTTTGTTTAACAGATGTGTCTGCATTATTACTATCAACAATATCATCCTCTTTATCAGTGTCATCCTCTTCTAAGGTGGCTTCACTTTGAAGTTCCTCTTCACCTTCAAAAGCTTCTTCTGATGACAAGGAAGATTCCTGTTTCGTTGAAAGCTCTGCTACTGATTTTTTTGAACGAGACAAGACTTTTTCATCAAATCGGAGCAAGTTTATCAAGCGGATTACTTTATTCTGGAAGCTCCCACATAGAAGCATATCAGCTTCATCAAACACCTGACAGTTAGCAATATAAGTAATAACCATACACGTAATAAGAGTCATAGTTTAAATCATATATCTTTTACACTAACACAGCCACATAAGATCTGAAACATACCACATACTTAACACCACGCATAAATTCCATGCGGCGGCTTCTATCAATGTCAACATAATTCAGAAGGGCAGCAGGTGTCGTCACAATGACATCAGGTTCCCGAATTGGCCATCCCTGGTCATAATGATTATTAGTATTGAAAATTCAAGAAAGCATACTATAAATTCCATATAACCATAAATACTACACAATCACTACCTGTTTGCCACAAATGGCTGCCACACTGACTATCGCCTCGCCATCATCCCTACACAGACTGCTAGCCATCCTAACTACCTGCTCACAAAGTTGCACATTCGGACAAAGGATGAGCAGAACTTTCTGTATCGAGTTCACTTCTTGATCAGACACAGCATGTAGAGAATGTTCCTGAGGACCCCTTAGCTTATCGATTAGAGGAACTAGGTAACTGTATGTCTTACCACTCCCAGTCTCCGCGGCAATCACAACATCCTTCCCTGACAGCACAGACGGTACTGAAGAAGCCTGAACACAATTCAATGATGTAAACATCATAAGCCCCAGCATCCCAATAAATAAAAAGGACAAACATAGAATTGTGCTTTTAGTGTTCTTCTCCAATCAGAATCCACGTTTCATCTCAGTAACCTAAGCCAACATTTTTACCGTGAACCCGGTTGGACGACAGTGAAAAAAACACCCAAATTATTGCATTTTAATTTTGTCCAGATAAAAAAATGAAAGAAACAATTTATCAGCTACGCTCCAACCCCTTGGTCTAGCTTCCCAATTCATTCTGCTTTGGATTTGTTTTCCTAATCTTTTCAAATGCTAAGTATAAACAAAACAAGTAAACGAGATCATATTTTTAACAATAGGGTCATTCAATTTCCCACAAAACCGCGAAGGGAGCATGGATTGACAAAAGGGGCAACGTGGAAGCAAGCGAAAACAATAAAACGAAGAGAAGGGACGACCTGAACGAGAGAGGGTCTATTGAGGCCAATATCAGAGAGCGCTTTAGAAATGGTATCAGAGAGACCGAGTGAAGTCCAGGAAACGTTTTGTTCTGCAAAGAAAGTGTCTCTGGCATTGGAAGCTTGTGATGATGAAGATGATGCAACAGCACTTACAAAGGGTCGAGTGGACGAGGTTAGAGAGAAGGGGCGAGGTTTGAACAGAGAAGGGAAGGTGGGTTTGAGGAAGTGGGAGAAGAAGTGGTAGCGAATTGGTGGATTTTGAAGATGAAGCATCAAAGCAGAACGAGTGACACTCATTGCAACCTTCTTCTTCACCCAAAACCTTCGTTCTCAGTACACGAACACATGGATAACGGAATTTAGGGTTTTAGGCAGATCCTATGAGTTATCAATTATTTCAGAATAAATAAATAAATTTAGTATTATTTGGACTAAAGTGTCATATGAATAAGTAATATTAAATTTTTTAACTTTCAAAGTCTTAATTTAGACAATAGAACTAAAATTGTTAATTTTAAAAATTTAGGGAACTAAGTATGTCTAATTTAAAATAAGAAACCAAAATTGCAAATTAAAAAACAAATGATAGTAAAAACTGAGTATTAGCTTAGAAATTATATTAAAAAATGATAGGAACGTCTCATTTTATATTTAATTATTTTTTAAAGCGTTGAAATTAAAAATTAGAGCATCAAAGTAAGATTCATAATAAAAGAATGTGAGCAAGTGATAATTTTTACATTTAACTACCCAAATTTATTGCGGGGTTAGAAGACGTAACTTCTGAGATATAATTCCAATAGATTACAAGAATGTCTGAAATGATTTTTATATGTATTTTCTCCCATAATCAATACTAAAAATGCTAAATTTGAATGGGAATTAAGTTTAGGCATAAGCATTAAAAATTTTGAAATGGAAAATACTTCATATCTTCAGCAGAGATAGACCTGGTGAAACAACATAATTATTAATGAATATTACAAAATATTTGCAATTAGCATGAAATGTAATTGATGTTATTCCGAAACATACCTACGAATGATTTCAGAAGATTGTGTTACATGCATTGGGTAAAGGTAAAACTTTAGTTTTGCCAAGCCTGCAATAAACATAATCTAATGAGAAATTAAGGGGTTGATGTGAGGAAGATGAAAATGACGAAAGATAAATTTATTTATAACAAGAGAGAAATAATAAAATGTGAAAAAAAAATTATAAAAATTGTGGATGATTTAACTATTGATAAAAAAATAATTAATAAAATAGTAAGATTATAATTTTACATTAGTAGTTAAATTAAATTAGAATAAGATATGATTAATTATTCATTCGTTTATAATTAAAATATTTTTTTTATGATATGTGTACTCAATTAAAAATAAATATGAATTGTTTAGCATTGTAAAGACAAATAAAGAGAAAGTTTAAAAATAATTTTATTGATATGATAGATAAAAATTAATTTTTATTTTATAATTTTTTAAGATTAATATATTTCTTTTGCATTTAAAATGAATTTAGAATAAATGATAATAATTTAATATACCT
>Ga0123340_1007070_pt1 | contig 10709 bp, 4 predicted proteins | sample SirMexnodulemix_FD_89961 | JGI IMG/M metagenome (GOLD analysis project Ga0123340, IMG submission 89961) | Root nodule microbial communities of legume samples collected from Mexico - Siratro Mexico nodule mix | ecosystem: Host-associated > Plants > Roots > Nodule | place: Mexico: Nepantla... | reverse complement strand
TGATTACTTTATAAAAATTTTAAAAAATATTATATATATTTATATTCTTAATTTTCTTTAAACCAGTAAATAGACACAACCTCTTCCCTCTTCTATAATATAGAACTAATTTATTATGTTCCACCAAAATCTTAATCATTAGAAATAATAATAAATTAGAATATAAGAAAAGAAATTAATTATTAATTATAATAATCACAATCCACCGTGGGCCAATCTAGTAAGTTAATTTGAAACCTTTAGGTAACAAAATCCACATTTTTTTTTAAGTAAAAATTATATAAAACAAACAAAAAAAAGTTATACAACTAGAAGATGTGATTTCATCTTTAATACTTTACTTTTATCGTTGTTTAACAAATACGTATAAACAGTATATAAATTTATAATATTCTTACAGTTTCTTAACCACAGTAATTAAAGCTTTATATATCTATTAACCTTTATAAGAAAAGTACCGAATATTAAACTGATTTATAAATAAACTAGTATACGTATGCATGTTTACCTTTTTTAAATTATAATAACTATTAAATAAAAACATGATTAATTTCATTTTAGAAAAATAGAAAAGTTATATTTAAAATAATTCTATTTTATAATGTTATAATATTTATAACTTTTTATCATGATGAGTGGTATTTATGATGAGTAATTTTTTAAAAATCATTAAATTAATAAAATTAATTATATTTATAGAGATCGAAATAATAATAAATATTTCTACAAAAAATAGTAGTTGCAAAATAAATTTAGAAGAGTAAAAATGATAAAAGAATGTATACACTAAAGAAAATTACAAAACACTATTTGTAAATTTAAATATTATATATTTTAAATTAACTTAAAAAATAAACATTACCAAATTAATTTGAATTTTGATATATACTAATCGATATATAAAATTAATATATATACATATTTTTTTCGGTCACGGAGCTCTCAATTGAGTTGTTTAGGTTCTGGAATTCCATGGAGAGTTGGGGGTTTCGAAGTTGACTGACCTGGCTCTTCAATCGACGATCTACTGTTCCCTCTTACTTGCAGATGCCCATGCTTTGATTTTTTATATATACTAATCGATATATAAAATTAATATATATACATATTTTTTTCGGGTCAGACCCGTATCCATATGGGTGTGAACAAAAACAACACTAAAACCCTTTCTTCCTCGTACCCTGATTCCCTCCACCAATCATCCTAGGGTTTTACTGCTCTCTAATTCGGAGGTTGAAGAACAAAAACACTGTGAGTCATTGTTCTCACTTTCTCCGCTGCTTCAACGCGCAATGAAGGTCAAAGTTATATCACGCTCCGTCGACGAGTTCACTCGAGAACGAAGTCAAGACCTTCAGGTCATTCAATGCACACGACCCTTTACTACTGGCCTTCTTCTAATTGCTCAGTTCAATCCAATTTTCAATCTTTTGCTATTGCTAACATTGCCCTTTTGATTTTGGATAGAGGGTGTTCCGGAATTACGATCCCAGTCTTCGTCCTCAAGAGAAGGCGGTGGAGTATGTGCGGGCTCTTAATGCAGTGAAGTTGGACAAGGTCGGCTTTTCCCTATTAGGTTTTCATGTTTCGTAATCAGTGTGTTTCTATTGCATGTGAAGTTTATCTGTTTCTTATTGTGTGTTTTTAATCTTTGAGGGTTTAGATCTTTGCAAGACCATTTATTGGAGCATTGGATGGACATTTAGATGCTATTTCATGTATGACAAAGAACCCTAGCCAGTTGAAAGGGATGTTCTCTGGTTCAATGGATGGAGGTAATTCATTTTACCTTATTCAGTTATGTCCCTGCAGCTATATGTGTAGTTGTAGGAAGTAATTGCTGAATTATACTCTTGGTTTGGAGATAGGGAAGAGGAAGAAATTTGTTTTGCTATTATGGATTATAAATTTGAATTCAAGAAGTTCTTAAATTTTGTTATCTTTTAGTCAAATTTGGCTGATTTCTCTTAAGTTTTTTTCTTTGCTGTGTTGTGTTACTATTTTAGTTATCTTAGGTTGAAGTCTTCTTGTTAGGTTTGGCTTGAACCTGAGTAGATGTTTCATGTTTGTTGATTATGAAACATAGCTCTTTAAAGTAGTATGGTTCTTTTTGCATAATAGATTGTATGAATAATCAATTCATAAAATATTTCCTGGCTAGAGAAGAAGAAATAATTGTGTGGGCATGTCTTACATATCCATTCACTTTTACTATTCATCCCTATCTTGTAACTCTATCCTTGTTTTTTGGTTCTTTTTCATTGGTTTTCCTTCTACGTGGTATTAGGTATTATGCATTTCTACAATACCATTCTTTTTCAGATTAGGCTCAATCCAATGTACATTGTTATCTTTATAAAATGGTGGAGGAGTTGAGTTGCATACGTATAAAAGGGACCTATAACATTTGTTTTTGTTGTTTTTTTCAGATATTCGTCTCTGGGATTTAGCTTCAAGGTAATAACTTTTTCAGTACTTTGGTTTTTTTCTAAAAGAAAATATTTATATTTGGAATCTGAATCAAGTTCATGGTATTTAGTACTCTTTTTGAAAGGAAGAACATTTCTATGTATTACTCTGTACATTTCTTTCTATCTGTCCACTTAGGGGATAACACAAATATTAAGGAATGTAATTAATATCCTTGTTTATATTAAAATTGTTGTTAGCTCCCTAGTGATCTTTACAGTTATTTCGGTCATCTATGATAAGTTTTTGTGTATTTAAGATTCAGTTAGAGCCTTAGAGGGCATATATGAAAAGAAATGGATGCTGTAGTAATTAACAATACAGAGCCGCTTCTTCTTTATTTCCTTTCTGTTTACATTGTATGGACTATCAATAGATAATGAGTATGTCTGAGAGGAAAGTAATAATTTCTGTCTTATTAGTTATGAATGAACTGTAGTTTACTGTATCAAATATGACTTTAGATTTTCTTATTATTTCTCTGATTGGGGTGTATGTTGGCTTCGTGAAGAATGGTAGTTGTTATATGATAAAATTATTTAATATTGCGTGAAAATTATGCATAAGAAGAAGAAAAACATATGTTATTGACTTATGCACTCACTTATTTATAAACATGTTAAGCAAGGATAGGAGGTTGTTAATGCTACAATTTTTGGGACTACTGTATGTATCTAATTTGGTAACCATTGTGTTTGATAAAAAAGACAGACAGTTTGCCAGTTTCCTGGTCATCAAGGTGCTGTACGAGGTTTGACAGCATCTACAGATGGACAGGTTCTTGTGTCCTGTGGAACTGATGCCACGTAAGAAACAACCTTTTCAATATTTTCCCTATATATCTATCTATCATATTTAGCCTTCAATAGCTATTTTTTCTGATGTAACCTGGAATTTGATTTCAGTATCAGACTCTGGAATGTTCCTATTACTTCTGTTATGGAGTCAGATGACTCAACCAAGAGCACTGTTGAGGTGAAATATTGTGCTTGCATATTCTGCTTTTACCTTCTATTTTTTTTTTTTTTTAATTTAAGTGGGTATACTACTAACTCACAATGTTATGAACCATTTTCTGTTTTTGTGCAGCCAGCAAGTGTTTATGTTTGGAAGAATGCATTTTGGTAAGTTTTGGAATGAATTATCCCTGAGGAAGACATTGAAGTTTGTTATTTTACTATATTTTTATGTTTACTGAACATGGTTTTACTTAATTTTCAGGGGTGTTGATCACCAGTGGGATGGTGAGCATTTTGCCACAGTTGGTGCTCAAGTAGATATATGGAATCACAACAGGTGGTCAATTTCTGTTTGGTCTACTTGTTTTATTAGAATCACAGTGGTTGACCATTCTAAATTTGGGTGTTTATTTCATGTTATTGTTACTTCCTTTCTGCAGGTCTCAGCCGATTAATACTTTTGAATGGGGGACAGATACAGTAATTTCTGTCCGGTTTAATCCTGGAGAACCAAATCTGTTGGCCACCTCAGCTAGGTACGTGAGATAGCCTATAGGTCAAGAACTACAATATTGATCACAATACAATTCAGTTTTTCACCCGATACTTTAGGAGAGTTTAAAAATTGACTTACTGCATTCACTGCAAAGACAATGTTAGGATGAGTCACAATGAAGTAATTTAGCTTACCAAATAACCTTTTGTATCTCCAAGGATTAGGATACGGTTCTACTTGGTTAAGTACAAGTTTGAAACTCAGATCCATTGCTGATGTTGGAGTCATACTACTAGTCAAATCAACTAGTGTAGGAGCATCAAGTGACTCAAAAGTAGATGCCTAGGGAATATTGGGTGAATGAGGGGGTTTCCCATACAACTTTCAACACTTATCAATGGTATGCCCAATGCGGTGGTGATGTTTGCATTTTGGATATTTTTAGAATTACCAATGCGAAAGTGTTCAAAATTATGACTTTGTGATGCGAATGTGCTATTTTCCCTCGTAGATGAAGTATGTGTCTCCATAACTATTTCTTGAGAAATACATAGGAGCATAGGTGATGAGGAAGTTGTAGTAAGGTCTATCGGTGATCCCAAAATTTGATCATAGGTAGTAGCATACTTCTGTAACAAGCCATACTAGCCCGAGTTCATAAAAAATGTACTGTCATTCTTAAGTTCCTTCTCTACATCTGTAGATGGTGAAATAAACTCATTAAATTCATGTAAGGCAGCATGAAGCTGTCCAAGGTAAGCAGACATATGGCCCTCAAATTGTCATGGAACAAGAAGTGTCAAGAGACGCATCATATTAACTCTGTGCGATGTTGGTATAAAGGGTATGGGCCTCACTCCAAACTGATGCACATGTCTCATGGAAATACAAAATAGGTTTTATCCATCTTTATCCATTGTTCACGCATTATAGGAATGGATTCAGCAGATGTAGTAAGATGGGATTTAAAGCCCTGCCTACTTAACCATAACTTGATTTCGGAAGCCCATGTTGAATAGTTAGAGATGTTCATCTCCTCAATACTATCAATATGGCTAGAAAAGATGGGAGAATCTATTTTGGATGTTAACGGGGTTGGAAGACATATTTCTCGTTAAATCTGAAAAAAATAATAAAAGAATCTGAGAGAGAAAAGTACATCAGATCAGACCACCAAACAAACTTTTGATGGAGCCGCCACCATAGGGGTATGACTGTAGAGGAGTTGAGTTGGGCATTGGTTGGTCGGCCCATTAGGCACCATTGCATGTGCTATAGTCTAGATACCATGTTAAACTATAGGAAAGAGAGAGTCATTGAGCTGAAACCTGTATTTCTGAGAGTGAACGAATGTTTTATTTATATTGAGAAAACGAAATTAATACAATAGACAAAGGAGATTTGATATTCTCTAGTCATAAAGATGTGACTTAGGGTCTGCTCCTTATTTCTATAATTACAACAACATCAAAGCTTGAAAACGAGAGACTAGGAGCAAGGGTCATCAATTTCTTTGAACACAGCTCAATGGAAGGGGAAAGCGTTCTCAAGGTGCATTACACATTTCAGCATTACACGGATTTAAGTAGGGAGGGAGGAAATGAGGATGTGAAAGAAACTATTCTCAAGGTGCATTACTTGACCAATACTATGTTGACATTATAGGGTTTTAAGTATTGAAGGGAAATGAGGATGTCATTCAAAAGACCATGCTAAGCTCTATATATGCTAACAGGGGTTTTAAGTATTGAAGGGAAATGAGGATGTCATTCAAAAGACAATGCTAAGCTCTATATATGCTAACAGTAAACTTATAATCTTAACTAATTAAGGAAACAAATTAAGAAATATAAAGATATATAAAAATTTTCCTAAAGGTTATATATAATATTTTCATAATATTGAGATATCTGCTATATATTCCAACAGTGGTCATTTATCTGGTGAAAAGTGCATTTCATTTATTGAATGGAAATGAATATCTAGTGAGGGGACTTCGTTATGTTTCTTTTGATATGCATGTTTTTCAAGTTTAACTTATTTAGATTTACTTTAATCTACTTTATAAGTCATGACAATATTGGTTGGCTTAACCTGATTACGTGCTTTTTTTAACCTGATTTCTTATTTTAGTGACCGGAGCATAATTCTGTATGATTTACGTATGGCTTCCCCTGTGAGGAAAATGATAATGATGGTAATTACTTCTTTTTGCTTTAAATTATGACATATGGTTGCGGTTTTTTATTATGTTATTTCTAATCATCATATTTTGTTAACGGAGGTCCTACTTTTTTATGTGGTTCTTTAATTGCACACAATATTATATTATTGCAACATTTCTCAACATCATTTCTATCTATTTGTCCCACCCCCAAAATCATTTGGCTTTATTCCAAATATATTCATGATTATAGTAACTTTTTCTTCATTGTGACAGACCAAAACCAATTCTATATGTTGGAATCCAATGGAACCCATAAATTTTACAGCTGTAAGTTGATCATATTGAATTTATTCAATGGTTCTTAAATAGAGATATGTTTATATTCTTGTCAACCAATTTTATGCAGGCAAATGAAGACGGCAACTGCTATAGCTATGATGCTAGAAAGTTGGATGAAGCCAAATGTGTTCATAAAGATCATGTTTCTGCAGTGTAAGATGATTTTTCTTTGAGTATTCTGTTGTTAGTAATTCTAGAAATTTATCACGCCTGCATTATCATATTTTATTCTACAGGATGGATATTGACTACTCACCAACTGGACGAGAATTTGTGACCGGATCTTATGATAGAACAGTTAGTTCCTTGACTTTTGTTTTCAATCATCTGACGTTTGTTCTAACCAAGAATGGTTTCCTATGTATTAATGATTTCTCATTTGTAGGTGAGAATTTTCCAGTATAACGGTGGTCATAGCAAAGAGATTTATCACACTAAGAGAATGCAAAGGTTCACTTAATTTATATTTGAAATTGAACATTATATTGCTTTATTGCCCATGTCACTTAAAAATAATGTAAACCTTGGATGTGTAACAAGATACTATTGCTGACAAAAGATGTTAAGAACCAAGAATTGAATAGAGAAAGAAAAGAAAGATTTTTATTCAGTAGAATGAAAATAACAAGAAATAGGAGAGCACTTTCTCCTCCTAAGGTTTTTCCTTCATAAAAGCTTTCTCCTTTCACAAAGAGTTTATGCTCAATCTACGAAGTGAAAATCCCCCTCTTTCCTCTAGTATCCTCTTATTTATAGATATGATCGGCCTGACCCATGATATCCCTCTAATTAGTAACTACTATACTTCCCTCTATTCTATAGCCTAACAAAATGCTATAGCTGTTTTTGGCAATTTTTTCTGCTGAAAAATTTCTATCATCTTATGGTAGGCTGATCTTTATCTTTGTTATGCAGGGTATTTTGCGTCAAGTTCAGTGGTGATGGAAGTTATGTGATTTCAGGAAGTGATGATACTAACCTTAGGATTTGGAAGGCAAAAGCATCTGAGCAACTTGGAGTAGTAAGATATCTTCTTTACTTCTTGCATTACTTAGATTTGAGTGAAATAATTAATGTGTCAAAGCATATCCTCGGCATCGTGTGGCAATGTTTATTTCATAGAAAGATGAATCCCAATTTTGTTTCTTTACATAAATTTTCTTTACATTTATTTGAATTTGAACCTACTTCTTTTATCTCCCAACATGGCTTTCATTGTCATTTTATTAGTGAGATAGACACCATCTAGTACGAGGGAAGGGAAGGCCTACTTTTATCTCTTCATGGTTCCAAATTCCTGCTGATGTATAAGAAGCTCATGCTTGGACTAGAGTTGGGAGGATCCAAATACATTTTAGTTTAATTATTGCACTGTCTTCTTTTTCTGTCAAACATTAATAGTGGATGATCAATTATTAAGATCCTTAAATTAAACCATCATAATTTGGATTCTGGTTTGTTTTCCAATTTGTTACCTAGTGGTTATCCCTGGTTATTTATATTCTTAGAAACCCTTCATCGATTGATGACTACTTTGTGATATGCGACAGATTCTTCCAAGAGAACGTAAGAAGCACGATTATCATGAGGCCATAAAGAAACGCTACAAGCACCTCCCTGATGTTAACCGGATTGCAAGGTAAGATTTGATCAGACATTTTTGTTATGAACCATACCTGATAAAAATTCTGTCATAAATTATATATTTTGCCCTGTGCATAGTTCTCACCTTTTGCTTTTTCTGATTTGCTCAACAGACATAGGCACTTGCCAAGACCAATATTCAAAGCTTCTGCTTTAATGCGTGTTATGGCGGATGCCAAGAAGAGGAAGGAAGATAAGAGGAAAGCTCACAGTGCTCCAGGGAGCATTACAACACAACCCCTACGGCGACGAAGAATTATCAAAGAAGTTGAGTAAGGTTTTTCTGAACAAAATGAGGCTCACAGTACTGATATCATATCACCATTCTTCTTGTGGGACGGTCTACCTCTGCATCTGCCTCCATACTCTGCTCATCTCTTAGCTTAGCTCAGAGTTGCATGTTTAGTATGGCATCCTATATTTATGTATGTACGAATGTTATATTTTTCTTATTCTTCTGGGTTCAGTTCAGTCCCAATGCAAGAAAATTTTGTTTATTCTTCAATTCAGTTCCTTTCCCTTAAAAGCATGTTTTCAAGTCTTGTTTCTTGAAAATGCTTCTTTTATGATTCAAAGCAATTTCCACAAATAGCTCACCTCCACAAAACCATAAACCTAAAAAGTTATTAGATGAAACCATGGAAAATATCAGAGTTTCTAAATTCTTTCATTGTAAATCTCATCGAAATTCTTCTAGTTTACTTGAAAAAGTCAATCCCTAATAAAATTCTCATTATTTTAAATTTTCTTTGGGTTTGATGTTAAAATAAAACCATTTATATATACGGTATATTAAACTAAAATTTCTGCTTGAAATTTTCTATTTTTACATCATAGTAAAACTTTACCATTTATCACGCTATATTATTAATTAATGCAATGTAATAAAAAATTAAATATTAGTAAATGTCATTTGACACTGACAAGAGATAAATTTTAAAAAGTGCCCAACTTAAAATGGGGATTTTATATGGTTAGCATTATGGATGACAACGATGATTTGTGGACTAATAGAATTGGTCTATTTCATATAATTACGATTTTTCGAAATAACAATTTAAAAAAATTTTAGAAATTTTATTTTAATTTTTAATGTCAATTTTAAGTATCTTATAAAAACAAAGATTTACTTGAAGTATAATAATTATAAAACATTAAAATTAATGATTTACTATCTATTATAAGTAAATAAGAAAATAAAATCTAAATTTATACTTATAAATATAATATTAATGAAATAATAAATAAGAATATTTAATCCTATTTAATCATATTCAACACAAATGATATTTATTTGCACAATAATACAAGATTAGAAAACAACATTAATGCAAGATGAGAGGTTTGTTCGCACTTTGACCTTTGTCTCATACCTTTTTTTTTTTTTACATTGGGTTTTTTAACTAGCATGATCTACTCACATTGTCGGTTAAAATTTTTTGGTAAAATTTTAATGTGCCCAAATCAGTACCGCATGGTTCGGATGATTTTAATTTTCTTAAAATAAGAATAAATACCATGTAAAATAAACTAATATTATATGTAACAGATGTTTATATAAATTTGATTACAATGGTTTTCTTATATTACTAATATAAATATAAAGTAATAAAAAAATATACATAGAATAATGTTATAAAACAATAGTCACTCCAAATTACTTTAAACTAATTTAGTAGAAAAAATTTGATACTGAAGCTAAATATATAGCTGTTAATGGTTTAAATAATATAAATATTCTAGCTCCATTTAAAAAATATAGATATAAAATATGTAATTTAGCAATTCTTGTCAAAATATACAACGGGAATTTCTTGAATCTTGTTGAAACATGCTTACATTAAGGTTATTTCTGTAAAAACGTTTAACAAGTCCGAAGTGAACACTGAGAAATTGGAGGTGAGAATAGCAATTTTCAACAACCAACCCTGAAAAATGAAGGCCCGTTGAGTAATTTGTTGAATTGGTGAGTTATGAATATGATGAACCACATTCTTGACCAAGTTTAATTCTGGTTTGTATTGAAGGAAACCTTATCCACAAAATCCTTTTATTTGAGCCTTCAATCACAAAACTATCATCCACAACAAACTAGTGTTTCTTCAACATTTTAGTTCACCATTTCTTGTTCTTCTTAACTACAATGGTTTCTAATAAGAATATTAACAAAGGTTTTTTTGTCACTTGCTCTATTCAGTTCTCTTTTCCATTTCACCAATTCCATGGAAGCTCAAGAGTGAATAATATGGAACTTCATGAATGAAGTATGGTCACAGATTGTCTCCATCAAACTGGTTCACCTCTCTCCCTCTCATTACTCTTCTTGCCTTTGTATCATTATTCCTTTGCAATTTCTCAATTTTAGTTTTATTTTTACTTTGCTTTTCTAATATGGAAATTCTTTATTTGGTTGTCAAAATGTTTATAATTAACATTTAATGGCGGTTATAAACGGTCACAAAATACATTCTAAAAACTAAAATTTATATAATTTTGGTAAAGTGAAAATAAGGTAAGACTTTTTTTTTTTTTTTTTGAAAGAAAAAACCGAATTTTGAGAAAGTTTAAAAACGGCAAAAAAATATTTTTTCCGAATTTTAGTAAAAGACCTTGGATTAATTAAATACCTTCTCAT
>Ga0123340_1007068_pt1 | contig 10712 bp, 9 predicted proteins | sample SirMexnodulemix_FD_89961 | JGI IMG/M metagenome (GOLD analysis project Ga0123340, IMG submission 89961) | Root nodule microbial communities of legume samples collected from Mexico - Siratro Mexico nodule mix | ecosystem: Host-associated > Plants > Roots > Nodule | place: Mexico: Nepantla... | reverse complement strand
TAATAAGGGAATAATAATAAAAAGTGTAAGGCATTAATATTAAAAGGAGAAAAAGAAAATAAAAGGAGAGAGAAAATAAAAATTAGAAATGAAGAGGAAACATAGCCTGAACCCTAAACCCGGTTGAAGCATGAGTAGCACAGACAAAACCTCAAATCGTATTTTGTTCTTACCATTTCTCATTCCTCACTTCTTTCTAGGAATGAGCTTCCGAGATTTTTCATTTCGTAGGTCACTTTCTTCTATCTACATTTTCATCCAATTATTTTCGTTATACTTGGATTCATCTCACGCATGTCCTCTTCCATGACATAACGAGGTAATGCGGATCTTGACTCAACAAGAAAAATTGAGAAGTGAATTGGAGAAGAAAAGAAAGAAGCTTGATTCTTGGAGAAGAGATCTAAACACGCAAGAGGTACTAACTGATCAAGAGAGGTAGAAACTCGCGGAGGACAAGTAGAAGATAGACTTGAGGCCAGCCCTTTGAACAAGTTTTCCACAAAAAAAAAAAAAAAAAATAATGAAAAACAGGGACAACTCCGTTGAAGTTTCAAAGAAAAATTTTCAAAATAAAGATGCTCACATACTCCATAGATCGGGACACTTTAAGTTGCCTAATTGAATACCAACATCTTCCCATATCTTTGTTTTTTTTTTTTGCCTTTCTAGTACATAGGCATTGAACTGACCAAAACCAATAAGTGTGTCAGCCATTAAGAATTAAAAGAAAAGAGAGAAGAAAAAATTAATTAGAAAAGCAAAGAGCAGTAATTCAATGATTGCAGAAAACTTATTGATTTAGAAAAGTAAGTAAAAAAAAATTTCATTCAATACCTAGTGAAATAACCAAAATTTTCAAAAAAATCATGATTCTCATGCATTTTCATGCATCTTTCCCGAGTGGAATCATCAATATTCATGAAAAATTGTCATGCATACCCATAATATTTTCAGAACATTCTCCAAGTGGAACAAAAACAAAATTCTCATGCATTCATATGTATTTTCAAAATCCAAAGTCCAAAATATTCATGCATCATATAAGCATAAAAAAGCAAAACTCTCATGCATTCTCATGTATTTCATAACAATTCTCTAATGGAAAAGCTAATTCTTATGCATTCACAGTATATGCATTTAAAAAATACAAGGCAAGTGATTATGCATTCGTACATGCATTAAGACAAAATTTTTAGAATATGATTTTAATGACCTTCTCAAAATCTCAAGTACATTGATTCTCAGGGCAATGACTCAAAGTCAACCCTCTTTTCATGCATCAATTAAGGGAAAGGACTCAAAGTTGAATCCCTGTTGGAGAAAGAACTCACAATTACATCTGTGAATGAGGAAAAAAATTCAAAGTTAGATCTTCAAAGAAAATATGGTTACAGTTAGAGAAAGAACTCAACTTGAATCTCTACTGAATGAAGGTGACTCAAAGTTAACCTTGTTTTCAAAACTCGTGTGTGAAAGGACTCAAAGTCGCATCCACACTCTTTTACTTTGTTTTCAAAACTCGTGTACGAAATGACTCAAAGTGTCATCCATATTTTTTTACCTTGTTTTCACAACTCGTGTGCGAAAGAACTCAAAGTTGCATCCACACTCTTTTACTTGTTTTTAAAACTCATATGGAAAAAGGACTCAAAATCGTATCTCCACACTTTACTTTTCTGCAATTTACATTTTTGTCATTTCAACTCGTGTGAAGAAAGGACTCAAAGTCAAATCTTCGTACTTTACTTTTCTGCATAATTGTAAAGTTCATAACCCTCTCGTCTCTGTAAAAGAAAAATAATAATAAGTGAATAATAATAAAAAATGTAAGCCATTAATATTAAAAGGAGAAAAAGAAAATAAAAAGAGAGAAAAAATTAAAATTGGAAATGAAGAGGCATCAAAGGCTAAACCCTAAACCTCGTTGAAGCTTGAGTAGCACAAACAAACCCCCAAATCGCATATTTTTCTTACCATTTCACACCCAATTGTTTTCGTGATACTGAGATTCATTTCACGAATGTCCTCTTCCATGATGTAACGAGGTAATGCAGATCTTGACTCAGCAAGAAAAATTGAGAAGTGAATTGGAGGAGAAAAGAAAGAAGCTTGATTCTTGGAGTAACAAGCGAGAGGTACTAACTGATCAAGAGAGGCAAAAACTTGTGAAGGACAAAAAAAAGATAGATTTGAGGAATAAATCACTCCTGTTGGCTTCAGAAGAACAAAAGATAGTGGATGAAAATATCTTAAGGCTTGTTGATGAGCAGAAGAGAGAGAAAGAGAAGGCCTAGAAGAAGATACTTTTGATGGAAACATAGCTTGATCCCAAATAGAAATTGGAAATGGAAATTGAAGAGCTAACAGAGAAATTGCAAGTTATGAGGCATCTTGGAGGTGAAGATGATATAGCTGTTCAGAAAAAAATAAAAGAAAAGAATGATGAATTGCAGAAAAAAATACATAATTTGGAATATGTAGAGAGGATGAATCAAACCCTCATTGTGAAAGAGCACCAGACTAATGATGAACCACAAAAAGTTCACAAAGAATTAATAGGAGGGTTAGAGGATATGCTTAATGGTCGTAGAACTAGGATTGGGCTCAAGCGAATGGGAGAGCTTGATCCGAATGTTTTCGTGACTAAATGCAAGGAAAGATTTTCTCGTGAAAAAGCTGAGACGAAAGTGCCCTGCAGAAGAATGTCTATTGTATTCATGACTTTCATGTGTAACTAACTTTCATCTATTTTGGGATTGAATGTAATTTCCTCACACTTTGTATTCTTGTTGTTCATCTTGATAATGCATAAGTTATTTAGACTGTATTCTCTGTGTGTGCTTAACGCTTGAAGCATTTGCGCAACTGTTTCTTGAACTAAAAATCTTGAAATTAACTAGAAAGTAGTTTTGAGATTTGGAAATCATTGAGAGTACCCATTACAATGTAACACCAGGGATGAGTTACATTGTAATGGTTGCGTGAAACAACTGTAGATAACGCGGGTTCACCCTCCATGAAAGTTGGGAAAAACAGTATCATGCAAGAGAACCTATGAATTTCAAATCACGAGGAATCGGGTTGAATGAATCTTATTTGTGCAAAGTCATAGGATAAACATGCACTATTAATGATTTATGGTTAAGATTACAAATAGTTGAGTTAATGAGTTCAATCCCAAGATAGTTTCCCCATTACTGCATTTATACTCTGTTTACTGTGCATTTTTATACAACCTATTACTATTTGTAATCTGTTTTGCATCAAATCCTTAAACGCTTTTCGCTTAAGCTACTCCACTAGCTGAGGCTCGATTAAAACCATTCCCTGTGGATTCGACACTTGTACTTATTTCTCTATATTACTTCTTGACTTGGTATACTTGCCAAAAAGAGTCATCAAATGGGTATATTGTTGTGGAGCCATGGAACTTCAACCAAAAAAGAAAGAACTACATATGTCCTGATTTTCTGCTTTATAACAAAAATACGTAGGAGGGAGGTCAAACCTCGTCGGGTCCCTCTTAATTTAAATCCTCATTTTTGCTTGCGCTTCTTTGTTTATATTAGGAAATTAAAGCATCTAGAAATCTTTTATTTCTCATTCACATTTCGATTTCGAGTATTGTCTTCGAACAAACGAAGTGGGGTGCTAATACCTTCCCCACTTGTAATTGACTCCCTTACCCTTTTCTCTGAACTCGTAGACCCTTTCTTTTTTGGGTTTCCATAGTTTTCCTTGAAATTATGGTGGCGACTCCATTTTTTATTATTTTTCTTTACTTCCTCCATACTACACAATTAAAATATTTCTTTTTTGGATCGCCATGTGTCGTCTACACATTTTCTTGATTATCAAGAAACTGATTTTTCTTTCCTTAGACCCTCCTTGTTGGAGATCCCACATCGATTAGATATGAGGCCTTTCAATAGTTTATAAATGGGTGCAAACCTCACTTTACAAGCCGGTTTTGTAAGGTTGAGTTAGGCTTAAATTTTATTCTTGATATGGTATCAGAGCCTATCCTAACACGGTTGTTGGGTCACCCGCTATCGGGTCGCTATCGGACCATCCTTAAACAATATAGTCCCACGCATGAGTTGAGCAGTCTCGACGTGAGGGAGTGTGTTGGAGATCCCTTATCGATTAGAGATGAAGCCTTTCAATAGTTTATAAATGGGTGCAAATCTTTACAAGTCGGTTTTGTAAGGTTGAGTTAGACTTAAATTTCATTTCTTGATACTCTTCACCATTACAAAACCAACAAACACCATATATTGTCCCACAACAAAATTATTCCTCTCCCACTACATCACTACAAAATCAACAAACACCATATATTGTCCCACAACAAAATTTTTCTTCGTCTACTATTACAGCTCGTGATAACTCCGTACCTCCTGTTATAAGAAAATCCATTAGAAACACTAAACCTCCTACTTATCTCAAGAATTTTCATTGCAACGTAGCTGTGGGCATAGAGAGCAAAAATTCCTCTTTAGTTAAATATCTTATTTTCAGTTTTGTTAATTACTCAAAATTTTCTAACAATCATAAGTATTTTGCATTTAGTATCTATTCCATTGTAGAACCCAAAACTTATGCATAGGCAGTGAAGCATGAGAACTGGAGGAAAGTCATGGATGATGAGATTAATGCTTTAGTTCAAATTGGAACTTGGGAGTTGGTGACCTTCCGATTGGAAAACAAACAACGGGATGCAAATGGGTGTATAAGACTAAACATAAGGCTGATGGCTCAATTGAGAGGTTCAAGGCTAGGCTAGTAGCTAAGGGATTCACACAACAAGAAGACATTGATTTTAAAGAAACTTTTTCTCCAGTGGCTAAAATCACTACTGGAAGGCTTTTACTGGCCATTGCAACCACTAAAAACTGGCTCCTTAAACAACTTGATATCAACAATGCTTTCTTACATGGAGATATTCATGAAGAAGTCTATATGAAGGTTCCTAAAGGTGTAGTTCCTCCAAAACCTGGTCAGGTCTGCAAGTTGAAAAAATCTATTTATGGTCTTAGATAAGCTAATAGACAATGTATGAAAAGTTGTCTACAATTCTTATAGTTTTGGGTTATATCCAATCACAGTCTGATTTTTCTTTATTCACTAAACAATCTACTATTGGTACATTCACATTCATCTTTGTCTATGTTGATGATATGATTTTGACAAGAAATGATGCTTAAGAGATTGCTTTGGTCAAGTCTCAACTCGATCACTTATTCAAAATTAAGGATCTTGGTCAACTAAAATTTTTTCTTGGATTAGAAGTTGCTAGATCAAGGAAGGGTATTTTCCTTAACCAAAGGAAATACACTTTAGAGCTTTTAGATGTTGTAGGCTTGTTAGGATGCAAACCTTCTAACACTCGTATGGATCCTCAAATAAAGCTCTATTCTAGAAAGAGTCATCTTCTTGAAGACATTTCCATGTATCGACGGCTCATTGAACAACTCATCTACCTGACTAACACTAAACCTGACATTTGTTTTGCTATCAATAATCTCTCACAATTCTTATCAGCTCCTACAATGGTTCATTATCAAGCAGCACTCAGGATTCTTCGTTATCTCAAAGTTAATCCTTGTCGGGGGCTCTTCTTTCCTAGTGATTCTCCTTTACAATTAAAAGATTTTTGTGATTCAGACCAGGCATCATGTCCTGAAACTCGCCGCTCCATAACTGACTTTTGCATTTTTCTTGGTGATTCATTAATCTCTTGGCAATCCAAGAAGAAACACACATTTTCACGATCCTTCTCAAGCCACTTCATTTCTTTTTTTGTGACAACAAGTCTGCCTTACATTTAGCTGTCAATCCTGTGTTTCATGAGCGTAGCAAACACATTGAAATCGATTGTCACGTGGTTAGAGAAAAGGTTCGTGATGGTGTTCTTCGTTTGCTCCCTATCAATACTAAGTAACAGGTTGCTAACATCTGTACAAAACCTCTCATACCCAAGTTGTTCTTGCATTTGTTGTCCAAGATAGGTTTAATTGATCTCTATGCTCCATCTTGAGGGAGGGAGGGGGGTAATAAATGATAAATAATTATTATGTGAGAATCATTAGGGATTTTGGTTAGAATATATTAACGGATAATAAATAATTATTATATGAAGGTTATTAGCAATTATTTTACAGTAACTTCTATTATGATCCTGTCATCCATGTACTCCATATAGATTTCATCAAGAGAATAAGAAGAGATATATTGTCACGCTCATATCTTTGTTCTTTTTCGTTCATTACTATTCATTTCTTTACTTTCATAACATATGGTTAATATGATATCTCTATTATAAACAAGTTCTTGCTACACTCTAGAGTCTCAAATTTTACCATTTTCTTGAAGGCAACCAAGTTCAGCCTCAATATGTTCAAGGTTTCTACACAAGCCAATCTTGTCATTCAAGAATATAACTATTGTGTTCAACAGGATAAGCTGATCATGGCTTGGTTTCTTTCTTCCATGACCAAGCCGCTCTTAACCAATATGGTTGGGCTTCAAATATAGACTCGCTTGAACACCTTCTATACTTCACATACTAGAGCAAATATCAAGAAGTTAAAGATTTAGTGAAAAACACCAAAAAATGATAAAACAATCATGGTGTATCTAATGGACAATAAGAGAACGATTGACTCTTTGGCCACGATTGGAGCTCTTATCTCTTCGGAAGATCACATCGAGGCAATTCTTGATGGTCTTTTTGAAGACTATGATAATTTCATCATCGTTGTCAGTGGCTATATCCCTACTCTGTTTATGATCTTGAAGCTCTTCTTCTTTCACAAGAAGAACAATCTGATAAGCATAAACTCGCTGCTAGTTCAATACTTCAAGCTAATACTATTTCTGCACCATATTTTTACAAGAAATCAATTTAGTCATAATAAGTTTCACTCTAATTCTTCTCGAGGTGCAAGATTTCATTCTCATAATCCTAAAAAATTTCTCAAAAATCTAGATTCAAGAAACAAGAATCACAATTCATATAATGTTTCATCTAGTACTTGATCGTTTAACAGACCACAATACTAAATATGTGGCAAAACATGAATATTGCCATCAATTTCTAACATAGGTATGATCAAAATAATAATTCATAGATTCAAGCTAACATTTCTCAATTTTCTTCCACAAAAAATGATCATAGTGACTTCCCATTCAGTGGAATTTCATCAACTTTGGATGACGTAGTGTGGTATCCTGACAATGGTGCAACCTATCATATCACAAATTATTCAAACCATTTCACCATAAAACATCAATATCAAGGGATTGAAGTTATCAAGATAGGCAATGGTGCATGTATGCTCATCAAACACATTGGTTCTGTTACTTATGTCTTACCTAATTTCAATGATACAATTATTTTTGAAAAGATCTTTTTCATGTTCCTCGTATTAACAAAAATCTATCAGTGTTTCTTAATTTGTCAAAAATAATTATGTTTATTTTGAGTTTTATCCTGATGTTTGTCATGTAAAAAACCACGAAACCAAACAAAATATTCTTCAGAGAAAAATTAAAGACAAATTATATGTGTTTCCTGCATTGCATCCCTCTTCCCACCATTGTGTAAATACTACTAGTGTTATTATACAAAACAATTTGATTTACACTTGTGGCTTTTAAGATTTGGACATTCTACTTATGCTAGTGTTCAACACATTTTAAATCAATACAATATATCTTGTTCTAAATCAAACCAATTCTATGATATGTGTGCTACATGAAAAGCTCATGAATTACCTATAAAACCACTGTAATTAGTATATGTAGACATATGGGATCCTGCTCCAATTTGTGCCTCCAATGATGTGTGCTATTACATTTATTTTTTAGATGCTTATTCTAAACATATCTGATCTATCTGTTGCATACAAAATCTTAAGCCCATTATATTTTTATAAAGGTTAATCAGTTTTCAGAAACTCAAACTGATGATTATAAATTTCTAAGTGTTCAAACTAATAATGCTAAACTCAAACTGATTATAAATTTCTAAGTGTTTAAACTAATAATGCTAAGAAGTGTATTGCTTTGACAAATTATTTTCGATAGAATAAGATGGTCTACTGTGTCCATATACTGATTAGCAAAATAGAGCCACTAAAAGAAAGTATAGACATATAACTAAAATGAGCTTTTAATTATTCTTGCTCTGCTTCTCTATCTATAAAATTTTTAGACTGAAGCTTTCATCAATCTTATACATGTTATAAAATGTTCTGTCTATTATTGTTTTACATAATAACAATCCTCATAAAATGTTTGTTTATTAAAAACTTAAATACATAAAATGAATGTTGTGTATTTGATCGTGTTTGCTATCTCTTAAGACCTTACAATAAACATAAATTACAATTTCATTCCTCCTTATATATACTTGTTTTTAGGATACAGTTTAAAAACAAAAAGTTTTTAACATAATTAAATAATTAAATCCTACACACTTACTAAATATAATTAATTTTTATCATTATTTTTAAAATTGTTTTTAATATTTTCTCTAAACAATTCTTTTTCAATTTATTATTTTTTATATTTTTTTAAAAATTTTCTTTTCATATTATTTAATTTAATAATTCAAAATGTAAAAAAAAAACCACTCAAAATTTCCCAAAAATTGAATATCTACTAATTCGGCTTCACAAAAACCAAATTCTGAGAGGAACCAAAGTTGTCATTTTTGTAAGTATAGTGTACAGCATGTCATGTGAGAAAAGAAAATACAGACAAGCCATGCTATTAGAGAAAAAGAAAATTCTGATAAAAAAAATGTTTGAAATAAATTATTATGTCATTAGCTGAGTCACGGTCAAATTATAAAACTTCATTGAAGTTTGTGCCTATTAATTATTAAACCATTGTCCAATACTAAACCATGACAATGGGAGTGAATGTTATAATTTTATAACGAGCTAATTGGTGACAAATTTAAAGTTTAGTAATTAAATAATAGACAAGTTTAATTCCGACGCTAAAGGTAAACGTTTCGAGACTCATCTCTTGTTGGACATTTTCTTTCTCTCAATGAACTCCTGTCATCTCTTTCATTCCATGGTGATTCTCCCTTGCTTTTGTCATTTTTTATTAGTAAAATTGAACTCGCTTTCATAATCATAAACAAAGATAGAAATCTATTCTAGACGTTGTTATAGCCTATTTACATTAAAGCTATATAATGTTGCCTTTTGTCATTGACATTCAATATCAATACCTCTCACTTTTGTATTTTAAATTTGTGTTTTTTCTCTAAGTTTTTTTCATTTATAAAGTTAAATTACCACTTCTCCATCATTGTCAACTTCTTTTATTTATGTTAAGTTGTAAAAGGTAAATTGAAAAATTCTATTTAAATATTTTTTTATTTTCATTTTATTTTTTTATATGCTGTTTATATTTCTTTATTTAATTGTAATCAATTAATTTGGTTGAGCCTGCCTTTTTTTTTTTCAGTTATTATTCAATTTGAATTTTTTATTAGAATCCCTAAATGATGACAACCATATTATTATAAAACCATAACATACAATTACCTTACAATAGTTAAATAATTCAATTTATATTTTAATTGAATATTTTATAGTTAAAAATGAGTTGTTATTGGTTTGTTTAGAAATAGTTTGCTGAGAATACATACTCTGCTTTAGTTAGGTCGAATATAAGATAGTGGTAGAATTCAAATTTGCCTTATTTTCAAGCTTGAATCACCCAAAAGGCAAATAATTGGGTACATATAAGGAAGGGAATAAGATTGTCTTTGTATCCTCGAACTCAAACCCAAAAACGGATGTGAGAGAGAAAAACATGCATGTAGAATGGAGAACGTTGTGCCTTGAGGAAACAAAATCGTGGAAACATGTAGGATTCCACATGCTGCCAATCACTTAATTCTTTCCCAAAGATCAGTTTTTCCCATACAATAAGGAACTCGAGAATTCATCAGCTTCTTCCTTCAATTTTTAGTGCACATACCATATATACAAGAAAGAAACTTTAGTGAATATGGTATTAGGGCCAAGGAATACAACTTCAACTTAATACACAGCTTGCTCACATAACCTGGCAAGTATTAGTCGAGTATTTCCAACAATAACCAAGTCAAGTTACCCCTCACATCACAGCTTCAACAAGTGAAGCAAAAGTAAAAAAAAGTCATGCACTTGTTGAATGTTCAAACCCTAAAGTTTGTGAGAAATCTTAATTGCATGATGAAGTCATGGGGAAAATCAACACCAGAGCTAGTGTAATTGAAAGAAGTTACGAACCCATATACACTTCCTCCGTTTTATTATTTACTTTTTTAATCACATACACAAAACAAAGGGTGTGACTGAAATCGTGGAAAGACATAATAGTGCTACACAAGTGTAATGGTAATTATCAGAAAAATACCGAAACGCATGGTGAAGGAGACAAATGCTATCTCTAAACCACAGTATATTACATTAAGAAGGAAGAATACAAAGCACTTAAAGAGCAGGAGCTATAGTTGGGTGATCCATATGAACAACTAGACTAGTTGTTGTGTACAATAAGTTGTTCAAATGCTATCATTATTTATTAACATAATTTCTACCGGTATAAGGTAGAAGCAATATCAATGGATAAATAACAAGTTCAGAAGCGAGAGAAAGAAACAAATATACATATGGTTTCAAATTATGCATTTTCAG
>Ga0123340_1007063_pt1 | contig 10713 bp, 7 predicted proteins | sample SirMexnodulemix_FD_89961 | JGI IMG/M metagenome (GOLD analysis project Ga0123340, IMG submission 89961) | Root nodule microbial communities of legume samples collected from Mexico - Siratro Mexico nodule mix | ecosystem: Host-associated > Plants > Roots > Nodule | place: Mexico: Nepantla... | reverse complement strand
TATATATATATATAATTGAAATAGGTTAACATGAATATAAAATTTCTAAACTCTGAAATTCAAATCTCAGATTTATTTTTCACTAGAAAGATGTTTGTCTATTGAATACTTCTAGAAAGATATGAAACACAAATTATCTCTTTAGTGGATTTTGAGCAATATATGACATTGATGGACTATAACAATTATAGTTTTTTAAACTTTTGAAGTCATTTTAACCTGCACACAGGTGGTTGTCACCATTGATTTATACTTAGACTTTAGAGATAATTTAGATAAGAATGACAATATGAGCTGGGTCATGCCACAGGCTCACAAAAATCTGTCAACCTAGATAGATTTGACATTTAAATCTGTCACTAAACATTGTTGTTTTTTTTGTCTTCCACAATAAAGATGAACCACCAAATAACACAAACCGTTATGTCAAGAAACTATGGAAGTAGATAATTAATCTAATTTGAATCACACCACCTGTTTACATAAATCATAATATCTTACCCATTTTTTTCAAATATGTCATGGTTCTAAGAGTCACCTTTTGATGATCCTCACAATATTGTTGCAAATATGAAGAAAGTATATTATGTACAAGTTATAGGCTTAGCAAGTTATGAAAATTAAATAAAGTTATATAAAAGTATTAAGTGTAAATTCTATAAGAACAGTCGAGTCTAAAGTGTTAGATACAAGCTACAAAGATAAGATGTGTATTTAAAAAAAATATAAGATCGTCTATTTTTTTTTTCTTACCTTTTTGTATATTAATTTTGGTAATGTCAAAAAGTGCAGAAGTAACTATAAAAATAAATATAGATATTAAATGAAACAAAATGTGAATTTTTAATGAAAAGTTAAACACATTCTATAAATAGAAGTGAGGCAGAACAACTTCATGAATAAACTACACATGACTCTCATAAATAGAAGTGAGCCATGTGAATTTTGCATACAACAATTTTTATAAGCTCTTATATTGCTTTGTAAATTTAGAAGGAGAATATTATCTCTAAATCCGTTAAAATGTTAAAGTTTTTAGCCACATTTAAATGTATTGGTGTTTTCTCTCACTTCTACCTTTCCTCCATGTTGTGGAGTCCTATATACACAAGTATAAAAAATAATCCCATTATTTAGCAAATAATTCTACAAATAAAATAAATCCTACCTCAGGTAAACTTAGTCATACCATGTAATTAAAAATTTCCCCAAATAAAACTTATCCAAGATACATCCACTATTTTACATCATTTCCTTTCTTTTCTCCTTTTCTAGTCACAGAAGTTAAAGTAATTTAAACATTTTATCTTTGACCTTAAATCTTCCCAAAAAATATTTTTTTTTATTCTCATTATATGCATAATAATAAAATATAATTATCTAAATCTTTACTCTTCTAAAAATTTTCCTAATAACCTATTTTTACTTAAAATATAAGGAGTAAATGTAAAAGATATTCTGAAAAAAAAAAGTTAAAAGTTTTATGTAAAGAATATTCTTGAGTAACTTATATGATTAGTTGGGGGGTTTAAAGTGACTTTTGAACGATGAAGATGCAAGACGACAAAATTCATGATTTAAGTTAACATATATGTTTGTTTTTGCATTTATTATAGACTTAAAATGATTGAAAATCGTCCCTTGAATTACACCGATTCAGGGCACTGCACGAGAAGGATGAAAGAACGAAGGGAGGGTTAACGCGATCGCAGTTCTTCGTAGTGGCGTTTTTGTGCAGCTTCACCTACTACGTCTTCCCTGGCTACATCTTCCAAATGTTGGTCTCTCTCTCTTGGCTATGCTGGCTCTTTCCCAACAACATTCTGGCCCAACAGCTCGGCTCGGGCCTCCACGGGCTTGGCATCGGAGCAGTTGGGCTAGACTGGTCCACCATTTCCTCCTACCTCGGAAGCCCACTCGCCAGCCCATGGTTTGCCACCGCCAACGTTGCCGTGGGATTCGTGTTTGTGATGTACGTTCTGACCCCACTCTGCTATTGGTTCAACGTCTACCATGCCAAAACCTTCCCCATTTTCTCCAACAAACTCTTCACCGAGCAAGGTCACGTTTATAACATCACAGCCATAATAGACTCCAATTTCCACCTTGACCTTGCAGCGTATCAGCGACAAGGCAGACTCTACCTCAGCACCTTCTTTGCCATCACCTATGGCGTTGGATTTGCCGCACTCACTGCTACCATCATGCATGTAGCTCTCTTTCACGGAAGGTATGTGTAGGAAATAGGAATCTCATCAACCATTTTTACGTATGCAATGAAATTCACGAGATTGTTGCATGCAGAGAAATATGGGAGCAAAGTAAATGGAGTTTTAAGGAAAAGAGTGTGGACATTCACACGAAGCTCATGCGGAGGTACAAACAAGTTCCGGAGTGGTGGTTCGTGTGCATACTGGCAGCGACCATTGCAGCAACCGTCTTCACTTGCGAGTATTACAAGGCGCAGCTGCAGTTGCCCTGGTGGGGTGTTCTCCTCGCATGTGCCATTGCCATATTCTTCACTCTCCCCATTGGGATTATCACTGCAATCACAAATCAGGTAAAAGTACATGGTTGTTTGATTAAACCCTAATTCTATCAAATATTGTGTTCCTGAGTGCCATTTTGATGATAGTGATATTGATTAGTACAGAGCCCGGGCTTGAACATAATAACGGAATACATCATAGGGTATGTGTACCCGGGATATCCAGTGGCAAACATGTGCTTCAAGGTGTATGGTTACATCAGCATGACGCAAGCCATCACTTTCTTGCAAGACTTCAAGCTCGGTCACTACATGAAGATCCCTCCCAGAACCATGTTCATGGCACAGGTTTACATACTCTCTTATTACACATTAAACAAAGTATGTGCCTTTGTACAAGTTAACGTAGCTGTTTGAGTTTTGTCGATTGGTTAGGTTGTGGGAACGCTCATCGCAAGTTTGGTGTATTTGTTGACTGCGTGGTGGTTAATGGAGACAATCCCAGACATATGCAAAGACTCCTCCTCTGTCTGGACGTGTCCAAGCGACACGGTGTTCTACGATGCGTCAGTTATTTGGGGTTTGATAGGGCCACGAAGGATTTTCGGGGACCTGGGAACCTACGAGAAGGTGAATTGGTTCTTCCTGGGAGGAGCCATTGCTCCTCTACTGGTGTGGTTGGCGGCGAGGAGCTTCCCGCAACAAGAGTGGATAAGACTGATAAACATGCCAGTGCTGATCGGTGCCACTGGAATGATGCCTCCTGCGACTGCAGTGAACTACAGCAGTTGGATCATTGTGGGGTTTCTTTCTGGTTTTGTGGTGTTCAGGTACAAGCCAGAGTGGTGGAAGCGTCACAACTATGTGCTCTCTGGGGCACTCGATGCAGGGCTTGCCTTCATGGCAGTGCTTCTGTATCTTTGCTTGGGGTTGGAGGACATTGGTATGAGTTGGTGGGGAAATGACCTTGATGGTTGTTCCTTGGCTCACTGCCCCACGGCCAAAGGAGTCCAAGTTCAAGGTTGCCCCGTTTTCACTTGAACATAACATTCTCGTAAAACAAGTAGGAGTTGAATAATGTCTAGGGTTTTTTAGGGCATCTATTGGGAAAAATTTCTAGGTACCCTTCCCAATAAAGAAGTAGGCGTTGAATAATGTCTAGGGTTTTAGAAGAAGTAGGCGTTGAATAATTGTCTAGGGTTTTAGAGGATCTATTGGGAAAAGTTTTGAGGTACTCGTCCCAATAAAGTGTTTAGGTGTTCCTCTTATTAGACCACACGTGTCAAATATATATCCCCGTCAGCAATTTAGGATTGTTGGTGGTTGGATTCGATGTAATTTCACTATATCCTTCCGGCATAACTGTAAATATTGAAAGATATCAAATCTTTCTAATCAATTTTTTTCTCATTTCGTTTTTATATTAGATGCCTTTGATAGGAAATTTTACGTTTAAATACATTTAATTGTAGTTCATGTTAGGATTGGAGGGAGAATTTTTACAGTTTTTATGATATATTGAATTTGAATTTATCTTATCTAAAATTATTTTATTTTTTAAAAGAATATTTTATTGAATGAGTTAATTTAAAGTTTTTTAATTTTAATCTTTGATAAAGTATTTTAATTATCATTAAAATGTAAAATATCAAACTGTGGATGATTATTCAAAAGCATTAATATTGATTATGCCTTTTTTACTCATTCTTAATTGATGTTATTTTCAGGTCAAAATGTGTTAAAATTTTTTGAACTAATATTAAAGAAGGGTTCTCTTTATTGATGGAGGTTGATATTTTTTCTGTTAATGTCAATTCCAATTAATTAGGTTGACATTCATCCAAGTTAATTTATAACATTATTGATTGGCTTTTTTTGTTAGGTGAAAAGTTTCTAGATTGATATTGGGCAAAGACAATCTTAATTTATGTCAGCTCAAATTTTTTATATTTAAAAAAATATCCTAACAAAATATTGACGAATAATAATATTCGTGTCAATGATAAAAAATAATTACTACAAACATAATAAAAAAATAATCATGACAAACATCATCAAACGAAAAATAGTAGTCATTTACAACATAAAAAAATAATCTTAACAATTTAAATAAAAAATATTTTAAATCTATTAGTGATGAAGCATCTTCAACTTAAATAACACATCTATTTTGTCCTTCTATTTCCGTCAATCTCTTCTATTCTATTATGTTCATGACCTATTTTGACTAAAATCTTTGACGCAAATTCGAATTTCTTTTAACTAATACGCGTTGAATGATAATTAGGGTTTAGGAATTTATTGATTGAAGAATCAATTGCGAAAAGTTTTTATTGAAGATATTGATAATGTATTTTGATGAATTTTTAGTAAAAAGTTTCTGATACTGCCTTCCAGTAAAGGTAAAGAAGCAGAGGCATATGAGCTGGATTCATGTCTGATGTCATATTCGAAATACAAAGCGACAGAAGAAGCATTCAAAAAGTGAAAACCCTTCAAATAATTTAATGGAGAGAGAGAAAATGCAGACAGCATAGGAAGGAATGCAGAGCGTGATAGAGCAGCGGCGGCAGAGGCAACGCAAAGGTTGAGATTTGTTGTATTATTCCTTATTCTCCGCAAAACCCATGGTTTGGTTATGAACAAAATCAAAAATTGAATCTCTAATTTTTTTATGATTGGCAAAGCCATCCACCGTATGTTAGGGGATCGCTTCCTAATCATAACCATAGCATTATAATGATTAAACAATAACAACAAATATAAAATATAAAAAATAGTAATCCTTGAGTTTAGCTTTAAAAAATGTGAAATCTAGTACAAATTGTATATGAATTTATTAATTTCAAGGACCCAGTTGATCCACTGTTACAATGCTGAAGAATAATAAATTAAAACAAAAAAAAGTTATAGATATCAATGGTTGCATGGCGTTGGAAAATAGAAAAAGAACCCAAAGCAGTATATCTGCAATCATCTTACTAGACTAGAGAGCAGTGCACAGAGGAAGAATCGAAGAACTATGAGTGAAAATTTTGAAGTTGGGTGAGGTGAAGAAGAAGAAGTACTAGAAGGAGACATGGGAATGTCGCCAAAAGCAGTTGGGTAAGAAGGTGCGGATTGAGGCAGTGAAGTTGGAGAAAGTGTGTCGCTGTTTCCTCCAGCTCCCACAGTTATGTGAAGCTTTTGATGCTTTTGGCAATGACCAGACTCTGCACTGGTGAAGTAAAAATCCCCTTCTGATGTGATGTTGAACAACGAGTTCCCATTGTTCATGTACAAGATTGGATCTTTAAGGTTGCAGCTCTCGTAGGATTCCTCTGTTACTTGAATCAATGAATCTTGGCTTGGTGGGTACAGAAACACTGGACATATTCGATATGTTAGTGTTGAATTAGCAGACCTTTTGCAAAGATGGGGAATATTGGAAATGAAGGAAGAACTTACAGAGGGAATCACCGATCTTGAGGTTGTGATGTTTGGACCATTTGTCATAGACTTGTGAATTTGATGAAATGGGGATCCCCCAGGAATCTAGATCTCCAACTTTGTATTGGTAAGATTGCACCTTGGGTTGGATTTGAACCCAAGTAGCAAAGAGAGACACCAAAAAGAGGTTAAATCTAAAACTCCTAAGAAAGGGCATTTTGATTCTGATGAGGAACTGGAATTTTCTTGATTTAAGAAGCGATTGAGCAGAGGGGGAGAGAGACGTGTAATTGAGAAGTGTGCCCACTGCTAGCTTTTGAAGATGACATCAAAATGACCATTGAGTGTCAATTTACCTTGAAGCCCTCTTCCTGCTAACCTGAGATTCAGTATGCTAATTGGGTTGCCAATCGTTTCTTTCTTCTCAAGAGTAAAAAAACCACTGAAGTATATGAGCAAAAATTGATGGTTTGTGTGAAAAAATTAACCAAGCAGTGTGTGAAAGAGATGCTATTGTTGGAAAAAGATGACATGAGTATCAGTAAATGTTTGTTGATTTTAGAGGGTTGAGAGTGGAAAAGGGGCAAATTATTACAAGGGTTATAATTGGCATGTGGCAGCTGGCAGTGTGACTGTGTTTGAAAGGTTTTGGAGTTTCATAATTGTATTGTGTAGTGCGTGTGAGAGACAGTGTTACATGATCATATGGCGCATAGATATGGCACCAGGACATGCATATAATACAAACAATTCTGGTCCTGCAAATTTTAATGAAGTATATTACTTAAAATGTAATTATTAATATTTTTGCTTCAAGATTATACAATTTTTTTTTTATTAAAATAGCAATTAAAATAATGTTATTATATATAATTTATTAAATTACTTAATTAAAAGCGATTATGTAAAAAAGAAAAAAGAATATATCTCTATCAGGATGCATCACCATGTTTAAACTAAGGATGATAATACATTTCTTCATAAAAAAGTGTAGGACAAGTAGAGATTTTAGTTCGCCTAGATTTGTCTCATAATCCATAATCCACACAAGTTAATAATGAGATTGGCAACCTGCTTAAATAATTTACTTATATTTTAATTAAAATTTATAATGTAATATTAACATACAAATAATATTTTTTTACTAATTACAATTTAATTAGATATATAAAAGAACAGGAACATTTAAATTGCGACATGCTTAGGCTACATACTAGTTTCACGAAATAATAAATGTTTAAAGTAATCATTAATCATGCCTTCTTTATACTTGATCAGTCCTTAAGTTTTAATCTCTATACTCAATCAAAGATACAGCCTTTTCAATTGGTACAACCCAATCATAATATACAAGCTTTAGCTGCTACGAAATACAGTTCAAGATATACTAAATCCGGCATAAATTTCTTTAAAAAAACCCGTAATGGATCTGCAGACTTAGTAAGGTTGCAGAAGATACAGCAGAGAAGAATGAAATAAATAATGTGATATTATGTTTGTGAATCTGTATATCTTCATACGAACATTTTGCTGGCAAGCGAAATTGGATCGGGGAAGATATGTAACACTATTTTCAATATCCAAAACACCTTCTCCTTCAGCTGAGGTTCATCTATCACTTATCTTACATCACTGACAAGTGAATGTGCATGCACTTCATTAAAGAAGATCAGACTTAATCAGCTTTCAAGCAACTTACTCTCCCTTGTCCCTATTCTGTTCCTTAGTTTGGAGAGCTGTTAGCTGTTGTTGCAACTGTTCCATAACAAAATGATTAGTTTGATCTTAATTTTAAAGCTTCAAAACATATATTCCAAGCAAAGCCTACATACTTGCTAATAATTATTTGTCTTTCTAGACAAACTTCTCCCACCGAAACATTTTTAGGAGAAGATAAAGAAATAAATTTCTGCAAAAGTTAAAATTAGTTCATGCATAAACTAATTTTAATTTCTGAAGATGTTTATATAATATTTTCTCCTACAAGTACCTATAGATTTGTTGAAATAAAACCTATGTAATGCAAGCATAGTTAAAATTACAAACTACCAATGCGTCATGCTTGATTGTGACTCATCTTTTGTTTGCAATACTTTTCAAAATTTTGGTATTGTTCCATGGAGGTGAAAGCTTGTTGGCGGAAGCCTTTTAACATTTGCAAAGATATAGATTTTAAAGTCTCACATATCTTGGTGAGGGTAATAAATGTGTAGATGGTTTTGCTAACGTTGGTTTTGTGATAGATTGGATTTTCTATGATTTGATTCTTTACCTTCCAATGTTCGTTTTGATTTTTTTAGAAATCATTTAAGCCTCACGAAGTTTAGATTTTGTTAGTCTTTTGGAGGCTGTTTATTCTTTGCATGGATTTTGGTTTGGTCCTCTTAGGTTCTTTGTATATTTTCTTGATTTTATAGAGTTTTCATGAGGTTGTGAGTGACTGATGAACCTTTAAGGTGTCAATTTAGTTGGGCTGTCAAAGTTTCACAATGATGCCTAACATGATTTTAATTAAAAAAAAAACATAAATGAATTTTCTTTAAGAATAAAACAAAGAAAGCGAGCTAACAGTTTCTACAGAAAATTACCTGCGTGTATTTTAACTTCTCAGCGGTCAATTCATCAGTCAAAGCGATCATCCTGTAAAATGATACAGGGCAGGGCGAAAAGTGTTAAAAAGCTATTTGAATTAAAAGTAAAAGGAATAGTGAGAAATAATATTTAAAATGATATAACTAACCGAGTCTGAAGCTCTATAATTTTGAGCAGCAGAAGACGTTCCCTCTCTGCAGCTGCAGTGTCAACCTGTCAATAACACAAAAGTCTGAGGAGAACATCAAGCTGATGAATAATTATTATATAATTGGATTTAGTAGAGGTTTATGTAATGAGAGTGAATAATTCTTCCAACAAAACGGAACCATACAAAAGTTGAAAATTAATTAAGCACACTAGTTTAAAGGATAAATTAAGCAAAAATTACTCACAATCCCATTAATTTCTGAACTGCGACGTTTTGGTGGCAACTTTCCATTCTGTGAAACTGAAAATATTAATCAGATCATTATATCATTCAAAACCGTCAACAATTGCTTCGAGTATAATCAAGGGAAAATCCTTCACTCTTACCTTCAATCCCTTCAGCAGATTGCAAGCTAGTCAACAGATTCATTATAAGATCCTGGTATAAAATAGTACTTTCAATGAGATCCTAAATTTGCTAAGTCAGTTTCGTAGATTAACTTTCTGACATTTTCTTCACCTGTTGCATTGATGTTTGCTGGAGAAGATTTTGAAGGTGAGTCATGAGAAGTGATGCAGAGATATTGTTGTTGGCAGAATCTTTGGTGCCCTGACTAATTGGCTGAAATGAAACAGATTCGATAGAAGATAAATGAGGCTTACATAACAAGCACGTAATAATTTATACATCATATATATGCTCTGCAACCAACTCAAGATGCATAAAGTTTCCCAAATTTGAAAATGAACTCTATAAACGTTTTAACTTTATAAATTGTTGAAAGCATAAACCAAATATGTAACGTGCAGCTAAACAAGTTAGATTTGAATATGGCTTTTGCACAAACCATTTGTTTGGAATTCAACATCCAATCACTAACACTGGCAGATTTCCGCAGTGATGAGCCCTATATCAAATGTATGGGAACATAAACATCAGTTTAGGGAATTTATATGACATAAATACATAAACAGTAATTAATTAGAACACTAACCAACCTGTGAAGATCGGTGTGAAACTGAACTTACAGGAATATCCTGTGTTTCAACGTGAAGTCAGTTAATGCTAAATAATAAGACAATTCAGTTGTAAGAATAGCGCACACCTTTACAATATCTAAATTTTCTGATGTCACAGAAAATCGCCCTTTAATTTGTACTAGATTAGCCTTAGACTTGTCATCCAAGGAATCCCTGAATCCTACCAAGAGTGATGGGAACCAAATTAAACTTAGAATTAAGATGGTTTGGTTCAACAACTAGTTGAAGTTCTACACATAGCCTACTGGTGCAGAAGTATAGTTTAAGTACCTCCCGAAGACTTTATTGGAGCTGATAAACTATTTGCTGAGGCTCGTGTTGGAAGCACCAATGGACCGCTAAAATTTGGAGGTCGTCGCAGTTCACGATTATTTTTCTCACCCAGTACCTGATTTCCATTCTCAAGCCTAAGAGTAACAAAACATTAAATGTATTATAATTCATAAATCAAAATACGATGATATTGAGAAGTATAGAACAATAGCAGTGGAGCATCCGTAAGGAATGGAAAGAGGCACAACTGAGACAATGGATCCTTTAATATAAACTTAAAATTACACACTTACAAGTTACAACATTGTATAATCATATTAGACAACTCTAAAGGTACAATAGATGAGTAAAACTTTCATGCCTACATATTCTTCATTGCTGACTTTTGTTAAGAACCAAGAACTAGGACTGGGAAATAGACAACAGACTTTGTTGAATAATATGAAAAGAACAAAAAATAGGACAACACTCTTCCCTCCTAGGTTTTCCCGTTTTACAACAGCTACTGCTCCATACCCATAAACGTTTAAATTTGAATGACTCTCCTTTAACCTAGCATCTGAGACGGCTTCTTCCTGCACCTCCATAGGCATAGGAAATTGACTATTATACCCTTAATAAAAAAATTAAATAAATCATACACCTAAACTTTCTGTATTCCAGATTGTATAAAACTTTTGTATACCGGATTGTATAATCTGGTATACAATCTATTTTTGTATACCGGATTAATCCGGTAT
>Ga0123340_1007062_pt1 | contig 10714 bp, 8 predicted proteins | sample SirMexnodulemix_FD_89961 | JGI IMG/M metagenome (GOLD analysis project Ga0123340, IMG submission 89961) | Root nodule microbial communities of legume samples collected from Mexico - Siratro Mexico nodule mix | ecosystem: Host-associated > Plants > Roots > Nodule | place: Mexico: Nepantla... | reverse complement strand
CATATATAATAATAATAATAATAATAATAATAATAATAATAATAATAATAATAATAATAATAATGTGACAAAGCGAAAAGATAAACATTATTTTATTAAAAATACAAAGAAGATGATTTTTTTAAATATAAAAAAGTAAATATCTTATAAAAACGAGCAAATATTGATGATTATTGTAATAAAAATTTAAGAAAAGCAAGTAATTATTTTAAAATTAAAAAAAAAATGTCCAACTGTAATTTAACAAAACCTAGAAGAAGATAAGTCTAACTCTTCTTAAACCATAACTAATAATAATAATAAAAAAAAATATGTTCAACTATATAGTATACATTTATATGCATGAATTACTAGACAGGTTATAAAATTTGATTTTTACACAAGAAATATTAGATCTTATAAAAAAATTACAGAATATTTATTAATTCAAAATAAAAACATATTTAATTAAAAAAAAAATCACACAAGAGTTAAACAATAATAATTTTGTCTTGCACAAGTGCCCTAACTCCATTGCAGAGAGTTTGTTCCCTTCTGTGTTCTCTTGTTACTCTCTTCAATTCAGCATCTCAGTTTGAACCAAGCATCACCAACAAGAAGAAACAAAGAAAGGAACCAAGTCTCAGAAGAGATGAAGTTTCGTTACGCAATGGTGTGTTCTTCTAACCAGAACAGGAGCATGGAGGCTCATTCTCTGCTCAAGAGGGAGGGCTTCGACGTGTCGTCTTATGGCACCGGTGCCCACGTGAAGCTCCCTGGTCCCTCCCTCAGGGAACCCAATGTCTACGAATTCGGAACCCCCTACAAGTATATGTACGATGACCTCCGCAGAAAAGACTCTGATCTGTATCCTTTTCTCCCTTTCTGTTTGTTTTTTTTTTTCTTCTACCCTTTCCCTCTCTTTACCCCAAAATCGAATCCCCAACTCGTGGGGTTGCTTCAACTGAAAAAAGATTCCACCTTTTCAGCTTCAACATTTCACTCTCACGAGTTTTGTTCATATACTTGGATTTCTGCTCTTTTTTGTGTGTTTGATTTAAATGGGTGTATAGGGTTTCTCTATGAACTTATGATGGGTGTCTTGACTTTTATAATTATTATCATTGAAGTTCTAGTTGTATGATTTTTTATTGGTTGGCAATGTAATTTTTTTTTCATGCTGACTGGACATAGAAATTAAACTGGTGTTTATTTGGGGCAATTGAAGCAAAACAAAAGAAAATAAGTTCCTTTTAGTATTTTTTTTTTTTTTTGAATTAGTTGTTTTTGTATTTGCTACACTAGGTGGGGATGGTTTTGATGGAGCAAGTATTTTAAAGGAATTTTTGTTCACGGTGATACCAAATGGAGGGAATTTTTGTTAGGGATTGAAGGAGCAAAGGGGCTAGTATTGTTAAGTTCTTATTTGATTGTGTGTTGTTTTGGTTACTAGAGTAAGATATTGAGTTAACCCACTAAGGTCTGTCAAATGGTGGTGGTTTGGATAGTTTGCATGGGGTCATAGGTATAAGTTTCATTGTTGTCATTGTATACACAAGAAAAGAGTAAGATACTGAGTTGATGGTTGCATTAATTTATGTTATCTATATGCCTATCTGTTGTTAGACTTACATGCATGCTGGGTAATGAGTTTACTCTGCACTTGCATTCTTGTTTATTATTCTGTGTGGTGTGGTGGATTGATGGAACCTTGACTAGAGTACAGCTATAGACGAAATGGAATCTTGACAATGCTTAAAAGAAATGCAACAGTCAAATTGGCACCTCAACGGTGGCAAGAGAATGCTGTTGATGGCTCCTTTGACGTGGTATTGACATTTGAAGAAAAAGTGTTTGATATGGTTATTGAAGGTTAATATTCATCCTTATTTGTTTATTAAGTTTTCTGATTGTTGATTGCTCTGAAGTTAGTGAACGTAAAATGTTGTTGTAGGATATTTTAATTTGAGTAACTTTTAGATAGATTTTTATTTTGCTAGCAATACAAACAGTCAGTCTTCTGCTTCGCATTATGTTGGTTGATTGGCCTCATTGAATAAGATGCTTGGGTTTTAAGCTGAGATGTCTGCTAATGGTGTTAAAAGGAAGTTCACAAAAGATATTTCTTAGCCGTGATTTGGCATTGGATATGAACGAATTAATAGAACGAGAAAAACAGGTGTTTTCAGCCCAAGTTGTTGCAATATAATTTATTTTCCTCTGTCCTTGTTTTTATTAACAGCAGAGTTGCAAATGCAGTGAAGTGCACTAATTTTCTGTGCTTCTCTTAGATTATCTTTTATGCTTGTCAGCTGATCTTTAGTTGTTTTTAGCTATGTAGCACGGATAGTGACACGGGTACGGACGTATCTAAAATCGAAAAAGTAAAAAAGAACATATATAATCTAGATATTCTTGATTATATGTAGGATTTGTTTCTTATATGTATGGTAAGTCTATGAACTTTTAAAGAGTGATTGTATTAGTCCATGTAAAAATTATGTAAAAATTGTGTTGGAGCTGTGTTAGAATTGTCATATATTGTCTTTTGAATTAGACATTTTACCAATACGTGTATTACAAGTGTCGGGTCGTACTTGTGTCGGTGTGATTCGGACACTGGACACGTCACTTAAAAATGCATATCCAAGCTTTAGTCATTCTGATTCTTTTGTTAGTTATTAGTTTTGCCTCACATAAAAATGAGGCCATAGTTTATAGTTTTCCCAGAAACGATAGTGACGCATACTTGATTGATTGACGTTTCTTACATTATAGTTTTTAACTACATTTCATAGTTTTGGCTGAAGCTATTGTTTTATTCAAATTCATGAGGCTGTCAAGGTATTTTCGCAGTCCTTCCATGCATATTGTTATGGTATCTATCTAGTTCTCTCTACCATGTGGAAACTCTAGCATAGATGTGTCTGAAATGAAGACCATTTGTGTCTAATGACTCTATAGTTATGCCTATGTTTGATAGCTATCTAACTTAAACAATGTGCAGATCTCCATAATAGAGATCAAGTTTTATTGAAAGCTGTGCTGGTAATCAACTTGGAGGTAAAAGATAACCACGAAGAAGCAGCTGTGGGAGCTAAGCTTACTTGGGATCTATGTAAGGAGGTTTGTATCTCATGCAACCCATGTTTTCTTTGTGTTCATAGTATATGTACATTGTCTGTTGATGGCAAAATTCAAGTGCTCTATTTGAATTTGTATGTTTTCAAATGGAGATGACTTTTTTTCTTTTTTCCGTTTCTTTTCAATGTTTCATTGCTTACTGTGTGTATGTATATTTTGTGCACAGATTGAAGTTGCTGAATCATGGGAGGAATCAATTGATGAAATTGTTGCTGGTTTTGAGAATAAGCATAGGAGGAAGCTTTTGTACAGTGTCTCCTTCTACTAAAATATTGCTGGCCCCCTAGAAAAACAAGTGTTACACTAATGAAACCATTTTTGTAAATTTGACAACTGATCTCATTTCAAATGAAAACAAAATGTATTGGCTGTTGTGCATTAAAATTTAAGGATTAAACTACCAAGGATAAAAGGATTATGAACTTGTTTAGGCAAGTTTTTCCAAAAGGATTATGGACTTATTTTACAATTTACATCTGAAATAAGTATTCTGCAATTCCTTTTTGTATTTATGCAGTTAATTCATAGAAATTATCAAAATAAATTTTAATCTTTCTAATGAATTGTTTTGCATTTTGAGATCCAATTGTACCAATGGTACTGGCCTTTCTTGATTTCAGAATACCAGGAGTACAAAACCTGATGAAAGTAATGAATCATGCTAAGAACACTAACTTCTCTGTTTCTTAGAATCAAGAACATGAACCAATTTGCTTTTGAATCAGTTTACTGTGTCATTGTGATGTATGGTAAACATAATTTGACAAAAAAACACGGGTGAGGAGACCAGGTCATATTCTTGCCAATTCTATGTTTGCATTTTGATCAGAAAAAAGAAAAGTATTTTGTTGTGGCTTCAGCAAATCACATTCAAATGGTTTAAAATGAATAATTTTCTACATATCTTAGGATTTGACCAAGGTATGTCAGACGCCTATATAGAACGCAGGACTGCACCAAATTTACCAAGAAGGTTCCTTGTTTGTGTGTAGCATAAAAGTATGACCTCTTGTTATTACATAATGTTTTGTTTGTTTAGTTATATTTTCCATTCCTTTGATTTCAATGGTGTCATTTTACTTTTCTTAAACTTTTATGTAATTAGGTTCACCTATTTTTTAATTAAGTCTTGTTTTGTCTTGTTTTTTCCAGCTTTTTCTTTTAACTTTTATTTTTCAGTTTAAATCTCAGATTAAATTGATAGTTAAGGATCTTCTCTGCCATTGTACAATACATTTTTTTTAATAATTTTTTGCGTTTTATTAATTAGATAATATTTTTTGAACAAATTTAAATAATTTCTTTATTTGATAACAGACATACATAATTTTTTTACTCAAAATAACTACATAACTTCTCCATTTTAAATTAATTATTACTTCTATACTTTTTAAACGATTCATGCAATTTTTTACCTTTTAAAATTATATTATTTTAGTACAGAAAATATCAACACATAAACGTATACGTTTCCGCGTGACTTCTAAAATAATTATCTTAAAAAATATATGAATAAACATTCTTTCATTAAAGTATCTTCAGTAAACCGCGAAATTTTTTACTTTCATCATAACTGTTAATTAAAATTTAATTTATAAGTAATAATAGTTTAAGTTATTATAATATTACATATCATTAGCATTTAAATAATACGTTTAAAAAGTTTAAGTTTTAAATTATTTTAATTTTAAAACTTTGATGTGTGAGATTGACGGGGCAGGCAGAGGAACATGGAAAAAACGGGAAACTGAACCGTCTTAATTATTAAATGGCATTTTCATTGGGAACATAAATACCTTATTAAATGTTTTCAAAATTTAAATTTTTTTATCTTCATTTCAAAATTTCAAATTAACCGTTTTCCAATCGTAGATGTTTAAATGAATTTTTTAAAACTAAATAATTTTTTTAACGAACTACTGTTTAAGTAAGTTACATTGTAACTTAACTGTATTAATACTTATTTTGCTCACATAGTTTAATATAGTATAAGTAGAAAACTGATGTTACGAAACTTAACGTTGAAAAATAAATTTATGTAAAGTTTTTAAAATTATAAAATTAAAATAATGCCTACGTCATAAATATGTATTGAAAAAGCTTATATGTAATCACGATGACGAGAAAAACATAACGGAATCGGGCGCCGTCAGTTAATAGAGACGGAGTCTGGGGTTAAAGGCCTCCGTTTACTTTCTGCCAACTGCTGCAGCTGACAACTCAACACTCACGAACTCTTCAGCTTCTCTCTGATCCAAAAGACGATGGAACCTTTAGGTTGATTCCTTCTAATTTTCGCACTTTTCTTCTGATTTTCCCGAACTTTCTAGAACTCCAAACGCTCTCCGAAAACCCTAAAATGGCTTCGGAATCCACCGAAGAGGACAAATCATGGGAGCACGTCCTCCGCCGCATGCTCCCGGCCGGCGCACCGCTCCCGGACGAGGAGCACCTCGACTACTCTATCGCCGTTGAGTACGAAGGTCCTCCGGTTCCATACGACGTTCCTAAGGTCGATCCGCTCGAAATCGGCGCCACGGTCTCCGCCGTCGCCGTGCCGATTCGCACTGCTTCAATCGTCTCGGATCACAACGCGTCGGCCTCGATTCCGGTGGCCATGCCGGTGCATCCGCGGTTCTCGCGGTTTGGCCGAGTCCGCAACGGCGGTTTCGACCGGGCGCCGCCGCAGCCGAAGAGTCCGGTGGAGAGCCGGAGGTCGTCGTCGGTCTCCAGGTCTCAGTTCGATTCGCTCAGCGGCGAGGTTGTTTATCGATCCGATAATTCCGGCGAGGTTAACGTTGACGACAGAGCAAGCTCAGCCTCGGAGGCGTCTGCGCAGCAGTCGCCGCCGAATTCTGCTCCGGTGCCGCGCGGCGGCGCGGGAGCGGGCAAGCGTCCGACGACTGTGACGTTTCATACTCCGAGGGACTCCGAGGACGACGACGGCGATGATTTTCCGTCGCCGCGGTCTGTTGCGACGGAGCCGGTGGGATCGCCGGTGGGCGCGTCGCCGTCGCGGAATAAGAAGCGGTGGATTTGTAGCAGATGTGGAAATAGTAACAGGTTGAAAGAAAAGGAAGCGTGTTTGGTGTGCGATTCAAGGTATTGTAGTAACTGTGTGCTGAAAGCCATGGGGTCTATGCCCGAGGGAAGAAAATGCGTGAGTTGCATTAGGAAGCCCATTGATGAATCGAAGAGGCCAATTTTGGGGAAGTGCTCTAGAATGTTGTCGAAAGTGTGTAGTTCTTTGGAGATTAATCAGATTATGAAGGCTGAAAAGGAATGTCCTGCCAATCAGCTTCGGCCGGAGCAGCTTATTGTGAATGGCAGGCAGCTGAGGCAAGAGGAGTTGGCTGAGATTTTGGGCTGCCCCATCCCTCCTCAGAAGTTGAAGCCCGGGAGGTATTGGTATGATAAGGACTCTGGACTTTGGGGCAAGGTGAAAATGGAAAACTAATAACAACTTTAATGCTTCAATATGTAGTGTTTTGTGTTTCTATTAGTGTTTGTCCGTGGTTTTATATAGAGATTACTTTTAGTGGATTGGTTTATTATTTTGCTGAATTTGGATGTGGTGGATTTGTTTCAGGAGGGAGAGAAGCCTGATAAGATAATAAGTTCGAAGCTTAATATTGGAGGCAAGCTTCAGACGGATGCGAGCAATGGGAATACTAGAGTCTACATGAATGGCCGTGAAATAACAAAGATTGAGCTTAGAATGTTAAAGGTAACCAGATCAATAATCAGGTTTCTACTTTTATCGGGGTTGGATTTGTTTCTGAATGAAATAGTTGAACATGGAAGTTAGTAAATGTACTAGATACCAACATTTTTAGATGAGCATCAACATTTTCTATGCCTGGGTTTTTCAACTAAGATTGTGTGAAGTATCATGTGGCAACCCTAATTGATTGTTGTAGTGCTTCGCAAGTTTATACACAATTGGTTATCTAAGGAAAAAACACAAATGAATACAGACCCGTCTTATTATCGGTCAACTTATGGCCATCTCTGTTTCTAAGAATTTAGGTGTTTGGATTTTACTTGTTATTAATCAAATTCTTACCAAGTACTATTGATATGAAGAAAAAAAGGCATTAAATTACTATCTGTGCTGGGTAAAATATTAAAGATTGTAGATATTAACCATGGACATTCATTAATTGTTTTTCTTAGCAGTTCCCTCAAAAATTAAGAGAAATTATTTCAAGCATAGCTTACCTGATTATTAATGGTACTATAATAAGTCTTGAGTCATGCGTGTCCGGTTAAATTCTTAAATTTTTAGTCAACCATAAATTCTACTTGTTGACAATCAACAATCGAGTTTAACACAAATTATGAAACCCTAGGATTTGATGTGTAAAGAACTCATTCATGGTTTTTACGATGGCCCTTCAATTTTGTTGTTGTTTTGGTTTTCATATATTTGTCCTAAAATGTCTGTTTTCACATATTGTGCCTAAAATTTTCTGTTTCCCCTTTCTGCTCTCTTATAATTTCTTTTGTGTCTGCTTCTTATTCTGCACATCTGTATATCTTTTAAAAAACTATGCTTGCCAAAGCAACTTAAGATCTTGGGAAGCTTGTCTTGAAAGGAGCACTGCAAGGGCCTTTCAGTAGACAGTTCTGCTCCCTCTTTTAAATGCATTTAGGTCATCTCAAGTGAAAGAAATCTTGATCTTGTGAAGTTTGTCTTCAAAGGAGGACTGCAAGGGCTTTTCAGTAGACTGTTCTGCTCCCTCTATTAAATGCATCTAGGCCATCTCAAGTGAAGGAAATCTTGAATTTTTTTCTGTCGTCCCTACATATACCATTAAGCTCTTGTGTTTCACTTTGTAATGCCTTTATCATCTCATTGTTTTATTTGTGATTTGTTGGTTATCATTTCAGCTGGCAAATGTTCAATGTCCACGAGATACCCATTTCTGGGTTTATGAAGATGGATCTTACGAAGAAGAAGGGCAAAATAATATTAAGGGGAACATATGGGGAAAGGTTCTCTCTTATCTGATAATAGCATACCCTTCTGTTCAATGTAGGCTTAAAAGTGTATCTCTTCTTGATTTGGTTTTTTATACAATATTAGTTTGGTTTATGGTAGGCAGGCGTCCACTCGTTTCATTTGTTCATTATTCTCATTGCCTGTACCTCCTACTAATCCTCTTGGGGTCAGAGATAATTCAACTAACTATTCAACAAGATCTGTACCTGAATATTTGGAGCAAGGTAGAGTTCAGAAACTTTTGTTGTTTGGCATGGAAGGGTCTGGAACAGCTACGCTATTCAAACAGGCATGTTTATTTCCTTTATCTTTCACTTCTTCCGTCTCTCTCACCCTGTCTCATTTCTGCTTATTAACCTTTAGCCTGGCTGGTTTGGATTCAATATCTTTGGCTTTGCTTTTTTGACGGGTAGAGGACTTTAGTGAAGAGTCATAGTTTATGTTCTTGATTCAGTGTGCAATGGAGGCTGGTGGAGTGGTAGTAGTGTAGTTATAAGTTGACTATTTTCTTAGGAGTTTAGATATATATACACGCGCCCAGCCAACTCTCACAAAAATACGTTGTATAGCTATGTATTTGCTTAAGTATGTATGATACATGCATGCATATATGTACCAATAGTTCTTTGTATTAATGTTCTGTGTCCTTGTCAGATTCATATAATGTAGCAATGAATACCCATTTATGCATGTTTGCAGAATTCATGCGTACTAAGAAATTAGGTGTATATTTAAACGAGAAGTTATATGCATTCAAATCTGTATGTCACAACTTATGGATAATGGAAACCACCCAGCCTTGCCTTAACTTTATTGTAGTGATTTCTCATGTGCTCATGATGGATGGGCTTTTCAGTGTACATGTGGCAGGAGATAATTTTTCAAAAACTGCATAATTTTAGCCTACATGGTTATGGCACATTTTATTGGGAACAGGCTTTTATTCTTGTTATTGTAGTTATAACACATTTTGTTTTTTATATCTATTATTTTATCTATTAACCTGGTGTTGAACTGTTAATGGCGTATTACTGATTGTTTTATTTTTCTCACTTTATCATTTCTAATTATCTGAGTCTTCATTTTCCCTATCTGTGGAACAGGCCAAGTTTTTATATGGAAACAAGTTTTCTACAGAAGAATTACAAAACATCAAGCTTATGATTCAAAGCAATATGTACAAGTATCTCAGCATTCTACTTGAAGGACGAGAGCAGTTTGAAGAGGAAGCTCTGGAAGAGAGAGAATCTACTTCACTAGAAGGTGAAGGATCTGGACAAGTACAAGGTATAATTTTACTTTGCTTCCCTCTTTTATAGTTTGATGGAACTGTTTCTCTTTAAGTTGAAGTGCCATTTGCTTTCTACTATTTTGTGGCATTTTTTATTACTGTCAAGTCATTAAATATTGATTTCTCATTCAGAGGCCATGAAAGAATGATATAGTAGTGAAGCTTTTCACATGTGTTCTGTATACTTAGGATCATATCATTTGTTCCGTCTATCATGATTAGTTATATTTCTTTGTACAATGTATGTATATTGTATGATCATACAGTGACACTTAATGCATTTAAAAATTTCAAAATGTTTGTAACATATGCATTTGATCTGTATTTTTCACTCTTACTTACCTACTAGGATAATGCTTTTGTTGTTTTATTTCTTATGCTCACTATATCAATTCATTTGTCATTCTTTCTTCACGGGTTGTCTTAAATTGTTGTCAAATTTGAACATTTAATGAAGAACGCCTAGTCCCCTTGGGGAGTAGAGGACAAAAATAATTGCTTTATGTTTCCCATATTTGACCCAAAAAGGTAATTCTTGGATAAAAACATTATTTGATTTTGTAGTAATATAATGTTATCTGCAATTTTGGTCCAATGTGTACTAAATTCATTATTTGTTTTTAAGATGTTAATCTTCATCAAATATAATTTTGTATGACAATATTTAACATTTCCATAGACGATCTAAACTGTTTATAGCAATTACTACCAAGGCTCATTTCATTCCTTGGTTCAATAACGTGGATCAATTGGCACCATTGGGGGCTTTGTCCAAAACCAAATTTTCATCAAACCATTTAAGTAAGGTCCTTGTCAATGGCCACTAGCTATAGATCTTCGAGAGAGTTCTTTTTCCTTGCCCATTATTTGTGACAACTACCATCAATTCAACTATGTTTTGACTAGTATATTGGACCATTTGCCCTTTTAAGAAACAATTTTCAAGTTAGATATAGTAATTTTTGATATCGCATCAAGTTTTCCCTTTGTGGATGATACAATTTGATAATCTTTTTGTAAAATCAACAGTTCTGTGGGTGAATCTAATTGTAAACTAAATTTAGCAGAAACAGCAGCTGATGAAAACAAGCCTAGTATTTATTCAATCAATCAAAGATTCAAGCACTTTTCTGACTGGTTACTGGATATTATGGCAACGGGAGATTTGGAGGCCTTCTTCCCTGCAGCAACACGTGAGTATGCTCCTATGGTAGATGAGATCTGGAGAGATCCTGCTGTTCAGGAAACATACAAGAGGAGAGAGGAATTGCATAATCTTCCTGATGTTGCTAAAT
>Ga0123340_1007059_pt1 | contig 10716 bp, 4 predicted proteins | sample SirMexnodulemix_FD_89961 | JGI IMG/M metagenome (GOLD analysis project Ga0123340, IMG submission 89961) | Root nodule microbial communities of legume samples collected from Mexico - Siratro Mexico nodule mix | ecosystem: Host-associated > Plants > Roots > Nodule | place: Mexico: Nepantla... | reverse complement strand
ATGAGATTATAAATAGAAACTTTAAAAGGAAAAGAGATGATATATTCTATACAGTTTATATTTAATTTTATTTCTGTAATTTTCTTGTTTTCAGTGAATGACTCAACTTTTTGGGTGATTTGCTTATCATTTTCCCATTTTGACGTGGACCAAGCCCAATCCATTTTAACTTATAAATCGTAGTCCTTAGATAGCATGCCGAAGTCTCATTTGTTTCCTCCATCAAGCATGTGTGAGGTGGCTGCACCTCATTCTACTATCAAATATGGACATAATTTTTTGTTGCTTCCATTAAACATAAACAACATTTTTCCTTTTATCACGTGGTCATCTCTATTGTTGACACTACAAACATGATTTTCATTGTAGTTTTATTTTGTCAATAATCACTACTTTGATGAACTTTTGCACATGTAAAAACTGAATACATATTTTTTTTATGATTTATCCTCCAATATATATATCATCTTATCATCTGGATGTTTAACTACTACATCAATCTATTGTATTGATAGTCATTGTAGACTATATTTAATGTGAATTTGATAAATCCTTTATAAACAAATCCAAACACAATAATAGGCTTTAACTTTGTAAAAAAATATCATAATGATAAATTGTTTTTTACTTTCATTTTTATAAATAATTTTACATTGAATTATTTCCAAAAATAAAAACGTTGAGAACCCCTACTGAAATTGCATGCATATTCAACAATTTGTAAGAGTAATCCAATTATTTCTGAAACATTCATTTCAATTCAATCGAGAATTTGACAAATTGTTCATAAAAAAAATAATCTAAATGCTAAAAGAAAAGTAGTTATAAAAAAATAGAAAGAAAAAATGACTTTCTATACATTTATTTAATGGACAAGTTAAGTACATGAATAGTCCAAATGTTAGGACAGGAAAATTGTGACTTTTCAGTTATTTCAGAAACTTTTTTTTCCATTAAAAGCTCTCGTATAATGCATTAAATAGTAAACTTAGTACCAAATTATTAGAGTATCTTCTATCAATATGTATTCCCTTGATTTGATGTTTAAGAATAATAAAGAAAACTTCAAACCACATGACTTTCACATTCATCAACATCAAATAAAGTTTGGTGAAAACTACGATAACAAAAATAAAAGTATAGCAAAAAACAAACTACTGGAATCAGCCTGAAAAGTTTGGATAATATGCACGAGGTTTAATGTTCGATCCTCATTCCCAGTGAGTACTATAATTTCATCTATATCTTTCTTTTGGTTAAAGAGAAGCAAAGTTTGTACAAGAGAAGTGAATCTGATGGTAGAGTATTATACATGTTAATTGTTATTCAGTATTATGTAAGTGAATCACATTAATTCAACAGATATTCAGTATATTATATATGTTAATCCCATGGTAGAGTATCAAATGAACATTATATTACAGGACATACATAGCACTGAACCACAAATATTATAAAATTTAAACAATATTTATCACTTCTCAACTCCACAAGTCAAACTTCGAAGGAGCAACAAACTATATCTTATAATATTTACCTGAGTTAGATTTCTATATGACTGTCACTGAAACCAACCAGAACATCAGACCAAAAAGTCTGCATCAGATTCACACTGAAATGCTTATAACTGTTCTTACAGTGCATATGGCTATGCTCTGGAACTTGCAATTGGTCTAGTTGAAGGCTCAGCTACATAGCCATTAGGGATGTGGTGAGGTTGGTCGGCACCTCCTGCAGGAACCAACAAGTCAGAGAGTGCTACCTGAAGAGAGGAAACTTTGTCTTTTAGCTGAGCATTCTGTTGGTGGATTTGTTGGTTACATTCCAGCAAGTAAATGATCTTTTGGGACAGTTGATGGTTTAGTGTCTGCAGATGATCCACATGATACTGCAGGACTTCAATCTGCTGCTTCTTTCTCATGCGAGACCTGCGAGCAGATTCTCGGTTGGAGAACATCCTCTTCTTCTTTCTGTCATCAAGGACAGCCTTTGTTTCATCAGAGTTGTTATTGTTGTTACTATTTGATGATGTGTTGGGAGAGGGTTTATGGAGTGGGATTTGAATTGGGTTGTGGCTGTTGCTTGGAAGGTGCAATTGGGAGCAGAAAAATGGTATATGGTGTAAACTATGAGGTTGGTCCAGATGGGTTAAAGTATGGCCTTCTCCAGTTTCCATTGTTGAGGTCAGGATAGGTTTCTGGGTTGGAGAAGGATAGTGAAAGCTCTGTGTTAAGGAAGCATAAGGGGCTACTTGGAGTTCATCATCTTCATTGCATTCCATGTCTCAATTTTTCATCTGAGTATGAGAGATGGAACTGACTGACCTACAAGTTTTATAGATTGGAATTGGATAGTTAATGCAGATAGAACACAAGTAGGTATGGGAATTTCTTGACATTTAAGTTGGCCAATGTATTTATAGATGTGTTAAGTTCCGTAGATAGTATTGGTTCTACATACTAGGAAAGTTAAGAATAGATAATTGATCAAGATTGATAGCAAATAAAGGTCAGATAAGTTTTGTTCAGCAAAATAGTGGGATATAATTGACCTAGAGATAAAGAGATTTGAGAAGTAAAGTGGTTTAATGGCTGGGAAGGCAATGCCATTGACTTTTTGATTATAAGTATGCCTAAAAAATCATGCAAAGCAACAGATTCAGTGATTCTCCAACCTAGATGAGAGCCAGAGGATTAAATTATGCCATATAAGCTCATAACTTTATACCCCATTCAGTAAAATGCTGGCTAAGGACTCTATCTGCAGTTCTTTTTCCTATTTTTGGTCTTGGTTATATACTCTACCCAAGAAAAAATGGCAATGCGCGCTAAATTTGAACTTCATCTATTTCAACCTAGAATTAGGATACTTTAAATTACATAAAAGTAGAAAAATTCACTCGACCCAATAAATATATTAGAACTTGTATACTGAAGGAGATCTGCACAATTGAAGGCACTGTATACAGTAGCATTTTAAGCTTTGGATTAAATGAAATGGCACGTGTTATATAAAAAAGCAAACGAAATAATTGGCGTCTCCATGGAATCTTCCATCATAAACTATCACTTTTACCAAGTGGGCAATGACAATGAGACATTGCTTACACGGATGACATTTATATGTCAAGGTTAACACGTATATAAAAAGTATTATACTTGCAATTGCAAAGGTATTCTCTATTCATTGCTTATGTAGCGCAGATGCTAATTAAAAGTCTAATATATTGCCTATAATATGGATTCTCATGCATAGTAATCACCAGCTTTTGATCCCATTGTCACGTCGAGTTTCAAATCACTAACTTCCAAGCAACATATGTGGATCTTCAACCAGCAAGCCTGCTTTCTATTTACATCCATTTTACAAGTTTTTATCTGACTGAAATTAATTTGATAGACATTTTAATGAACTATATAAATTCATCCTTAACCTAGAGGTGAAAGTGTTTATGCTAGGCAACAGCTAACAGAAAATAATATGTTTGTTATTGTTCAATTTAATGGGATAAAACCTATTACTAATATTTAACAGATGTAGCATTATGAAAAAAAGGATAGTTTACAGATCAACAATAGCAGGAGATATTGAATGTGAATTGTCACTCTTCATTGTCTATTGCTAATATCGAGTTCACATGACAAATTATCTTACAATTTAATTTACATAGGCGTGCCGTGCGTGGCAATAGTCACACACACTGAAGTGAGAATGACCACTTCTCCTAACAAATGAATCTTCAGCAAGCAACTCAACAAGAACACCCCTAAAAGAAAGGAATGAATACCCACGTTTCTGCAACCAAAACAATATTTTCCATAACAAATATCATATTTCAAGCTACTCCCACATGAATGCAACTTCGTATTCCTCATTGTTCCATTTTCAGGCAACTGCACCAAATTTGAGTACGTCCTTCTCTGTAATTTCCATGAAGAAAGTCACAAAGAAATCACCCCGTATTGTCCTTAACTATAAAAGGATAGCATAAAGCCGAAATCTGGTGTTCTAACCTCAGTACTGGTACGAATCCCAGAAAACACACGTTTTAATAAAATATTCTTTTATTGAAAAACGATAACTATTTTAAACTATAATGAAAAATAATTTTTTATATGAATATTGCTTAACATTTAATTTGTATAAAATATTTAGATTATAACAAATTTAAAACATAATAAAAATATAACTTTATGATTATTAAAAATATATATTAAGATTTGATTCAATAATTAATGTATATTTATTTTCAAATTTTACAACTTCAACGACAAACTAGTTTACTAATCATTTTAATCTAACTTTTTCAGTTTTAACTAGTTTTTCAACTTTCAGCTAACTTTTTTTGAAGAAAATCCTTAAAAAAACTCTGAAGTCAGAATCCAAGATTAAACGTATGAACTCCCTAACCAAATGATCTTAAGTTTTTCCCAATTCGACATCACCAACCAATCATTACACTCGCAATCAAACATACGATGTTTCAATGTAATTTCAGATATTTGAGTATGAATGCAAACAGCAGTAATAATGAGAGGAGAAAATCCGTCAAAAGGGTCTGCTTACACTTCCGGAGTTCCTCCAATCTGCCGGAAACTTCCTCCAATTGCCGGTGACTCAGAACGGCACAAGAGAGCTGAATCATCAAGAATAAGAACATAAAGAAATCACAACAACAACAAGAACAAATTCCAGGCAAAAATGATTCGTTTCTGTGATGTATCCCAAAGTACAATTGGAAGAGAAAATCCCTAAACTCAAAACTTCAAGATCAACAAGAACATCACAAACATTTTTTTTCAGGAGCAAAAAATCTATACTTGATCAAATACCCTACAAGTGAAAATTCATCAAGAAAAACATACAATCATGATCACATAACAGATCTCTGTGCCTTCCTCCGCTCATAATCAGCATCATCAGTGGGAAACTCAAAGCGACAAACAGGACACGTGTTCCTTATCCCCAACCACGGCACAATGCAGTCTCCATGGTAACGATGCGAACACGGCAACTGCTTCACCCTTTCCCCAACGCCAAACTCCTCCTTACACACCGCGCAAGCCACGGTTTCGTTAGCCACGTCAGCAGCGCTCACGACCACCGCCGTAAGCTTCCTCACGGCAGAGACGGAAGCCGGAGGCTTCCCAACGAAGGCGTCCTCGTTGAATTGCCCGAACATTTCGTACTCCGCGGCGTATACGAAATCCTCGTTGTCCCCGAAATAGGGCTCGGAATTCGTTCCCTCCACATTGGCGTTCAACAGAACCTGCCACCCCAAATTGTTGGCGTCCAATTCAAATTCCACTTCCTCCTCCGTTTCCTCTTCGATTCCCACGGAGACGGAAACGGAGGTGTCGTCGAGCATGCTCAGAACTTCTCTCTCGTCGACCACTTCCTCCCACTCGAAATCCTCGTAACTGTCTCTGTTGTCTTCCAATTGAAGCGCGTCCAAGCAGAGAGGGATGCTCGAAACGTCGTCGTTCACGTTGTACTCGTCATCCGAGTGCGTGCACATCCCAAACACGCTGCCGACGTTTCCGGACTGGTAGAGCGATTCGTCGGAGTCAGATCCGACGGAGAGCCGGCGTCCGACGAATAAGTCGTCGGCGGCAGGGAAGCCAAGGTCGATGGCGTCGAGAGCGTCGATAACACCGAAAAAAGTGTCATTAGAGAGGGGATCGGTGAGTTGCGACTGTTCGACGCGCTGGTGAAAGAGATCCATAACGAAATTGACCTGGTTCTCGCGGTCGGTGAGGGAGAAAGGGTTGGGGTGAAATTCGGGGTCGAAATCGAAGTCCAAGTCCCAATAAGGGAAAGGAATGAGGGTTTGGTCATCGTCTGGGTGGCGGTGGTGGCGGGGGTAGGTGGTTACATCTGCCATTGTGTTGTTTGTGGGAGGAAGAAAGTGTGGTGTGAATGGAAAGTGTGGGGGGTTTTTGGGCCTATTATGGGTTGGAATGTGAAATGACGGAAATAGCCCTGACTATTGCATTTCATTGTCCGTGTCCGTGTCTTCTCGCCTCCGGAATACGGGGAAGCACACCGTCTTCCGCAATCTTTGCGCACACGTTCTGAATGTGTCTCCCTTCCTTTCCTATGACACATAAATTAACTCTCCACCTTTTCTTCTTCTTTTTTATTTTGGTATTTATTGGAGAAGATTTAAATGCTCAATCTACTCTAACATGTTTAAAATCATATAGTCATTGATATATTTTTTAATAATTGTAATTTTTAAAAGTAAATAAATAGATTTTTTTTGTTTTTAATTTAACCTTAGTTTTGTATTCCGTAAGTTATCTAAAAGTAGAGTACATTCATTCTTGTATTTATTCAGAATGTGGAATTTTTGCAGTAAAGTTGTTTCAATAATATATTATTTTTTACTCTTATTGATTTGTATAAAATAATCATATATTGTTTTCATTCTAAAATAGACTAAATAGTATATATAAAAAGTTAAAAATAAGATGACTAAAATCGAAATTATAGAAAATTAGTTATAGTAACATAGATTATATATATCCTTATGTACTTGTGCACATTAATTAAATTTTATTTTAATTGAAATTAATTCAGTTAAAAAGGTGAAAGGTATAATAAAGAGTTAATCTTTTTATTGAGTTTAAAATTATTTTAATTAAAATTGAATTCATGTAGATACTAAAGTTGAAAAAGGTGAAACTTTAATTATATTAATACTAATTAAATGACTTAATTTACATTAATTTTTATTAATGTTAGAGTTTACTTGAATTGAATTTCAACTCAATTCATTGACTAAAAAAGGTGAAGGATTGTTGTAGTGAATAATTTAAAAAAAAAAAAAAAACATCTGCACTTTTTTTATAATTTTATCTTAAGATTTTATTACATCACATAATGATACGTGAAATTTAAATTGTAACTTTGTAGTATCAATTTAAATTATCTTGGTTAAAAGTCTCTTTTATACGATATAATTTATAAAAAATAAATAGAAAATGCAGTAAAGATTAAAGAATATTGAATATTAATAATTGTTCATAGATAAAATCTTACTCAAATTGTTTTTTTAAATGTAAAGTCTCATTTTTTGTAAACATTTTCTTTTATACTTTTTTTTCTGTATGAATATCAGTTTTAATTACTTTAAAGAATTAATTTAAAATTTTCCTTTTAATTCAAAATGTCCCTTCAACTCAATTTTCCGTATTGAATGGACTCAACTGGTTTGTATAGGTCACGGCTAGGAATTAAAATGCCCACATTCAAATGGACTTCCTTTGGCCCATATATTTTCTAAAGAACCTGCTATTCCCACCCCAACTTTTTTTCTTTTCTTTTGTTACATTTCGTTCCTAAATATATCCATGATGGAAATATTTTATGATTTATTTTAAAATTTTAAAAATTTAATTATTGTAGGCTTCATTACTTTTTTTCTCTTATCATTTATTTATACTTTTGAATTCCATCTCAATTCAATTTAACTCTTTATTTTTAAATCATGCAATTTACTTTGTCTATTCGAATCTACTTAATATATATGATTAAAATTTGACGATTTAAAACTGTTATAAAACATTGTTACTAATTCGATACTAAAATAGCTGAATAAGTTTATGTGGATTAAAGATACCACATTAATATTACATCGATTAAAAGTTAAAATACCAAAATATATTACTAAATATAACAATAAATAAATGAATGAAATAAAACATAACTATTATTTTTATTAAGGCAACCAGTGTATGTTGTAAGATTTATAAATTTTTTATAATAATAAACTTTAAAATCAAGTATATTAATTTATTATAAAAATATTTAATTTAATTATTTTTATCTTTCTAGTTCTCTCCAACTCTAATAATAGATATTTTGACCATGAAAACCTTATCAGATGGATCTGAAGAGTTGAAAGAGTAAATATTTGATTAAACGAATTAAATATTGGTTTTCGTAAGTATAAGTAATTTTATTTATATTTTGCTCTTTTCTTCTTCTATTATTGAATGAGTGGTTAAAAGAAAATAGCATTGATGTAAGATTGATCTTACGAAGATTTTTTTTGGATTGATTGGAGTTTTAGAAAGAATTGTCAAATATAGGTTGTTTTTAAAACACATTATTCTTAAATTTTGATCAAATATAGGTTTCTTTGTTGTGTTTTAACCTCTTTATTCTTATATTAGTTAAATAATGTATAATATAACATGATAAAGGAATAAAAAAGATTCACACAGTATTTTTATACTAGTTATTCTATTAATGTAAACTATTATTGTTAATGGCAAATATTTAAATTCCAATTACTCCTAGTTAAACTTAACTTGAGTATTAGTTAGATTAAAACCATTCATAACTAAATACATAATATTATTTAAAATACATTTATTTCTATATAAAATTGAGTATTATTTAAACAACAATTACTTTTGACTAAAATCTAAAATTGAGTATTAGTTGGACTATAATAATTTCTAACCAAACTTGAATATTATTTATACCACAATCACTTCCCACTAAATACATAATATTGTTTATAATGAAACCATACTTAAAGGAAAAGTATTCTTTAGAACATACTCAATCTTTATTATGACCAAGAGATTTACAAAGAAAAATAATATGAAAGATCATTAGACTATTCACTAAAATCAGTAAAAGAATTGTTACATCTTTTAACAAATATATGATATGATTCAAAATTCAATACTGATAATTAATATTTAATTAAGTGTATTAAAGCTAAAAAAAACATGTTAGCATGAATAAAAAGTTAAATATAATTAAAGTTTCTAAAATAAATACAAAACATCAATTCAAAAAAACATTATTTTGAAGCATCAATGGATTATGCTCTTCAAACTATTACTATTTTCTACATAACAAATACACGCACATGTGTCTTTTTTTTTTTTAACGGTTTTTGCTTTGTTTTTCAAGTTAATCAATAAAGTCATTTAATAAAGGATTGTGTGGATCAATATGATCATGATGTGGGTAAGAGGCTAAAATAATTTAGTCCATCTATGTCTCAAATATTTTTTAAACAATTTACAAAATTCGGATTAAGTTAGTATAATTGTAAATATTTTTTTAAATAAAAAACATAAAATGTCTTTTTTATTTTTGAAACATTTTCCGAAATTTGAAGAGTTAAAAAAAAATAATGTTTACATTAATTGACAACATCACATGCTAAAAATAATTTTCATACAAACATACATGAAGACATTTATGTAATGTCCATAATTCATGTGTTCCAAAATCAACCATGGATTAAACTTTATCAAGAAAAAATAACAATGAAAAATGAGATTTACCTTAATGTTGCACTAGCCACGGAGAGCAATGAAGAACGAGGAGAAAAAGCGTGGAGAAATCTTATTGCAGTAAAAATAGATAATATGTCACTTAACCAAGACTTCATGTAAAATCTTAGTATTTATGTTTGGTGATGTGACATATCCGAAATAAATACTAAGTTATTATCAAATATAGTATTTTCTTATTAAATTAAAAAAATGCCATCAACGTTGGCAATATTTTATGAAACTAAGATACTACAACAACTTTACTACTAAATATGTATTTAGTTTATTTATATAATTTACACTAGATTTCAAATAACATGTTTTTTTTTAACTAATCAAACCTTATTTTGAGACAAAAAAATCAATTAAGAGTATATTTACAATCTCATATCCTTGAACAAGCCTTAAGGACAAACGGATTAATTCTTGTGTTGATAATATAAGAGGTGAACAAGTGCAAAGAAAAAAAAAAGTACCTTTTTTTTCTTGATTGGTTTCTTATTATATAAGGATAGAAAAGGAAATGATGTAAAAATGATGGAGAAGGAAACTGTAATTTTTTTATTTTTTATAAAACCTAGTTTAACCAATTATGGAAAAAAAGAGAAAAGCAAGTTTAAGAAAAAAAAATCTAAAAGCTTTTGTACTAAGTGGGAACTCCAATATTCTTTTTGCCTAAGCCTTATTGGGAACATTCGTGTACTATAAAGAAAACCACTTTAATAACAAAAATTAAAAAAAAAAAATGAGCTTTGTTGTAAAAGAAAAGAGAAAATAGTATCATATGATTTTTAGAAGAACTTACGAATATTGATTTTGGAAACTAAAGTAGTGAACTTAAACTATATTTATTTATTTATAAAATTTCTACGGGAATTCCAATTCTAAACAGTTTCTGAAATACAAGCTTTGAGCAAAAGATATCGGTACAAAAATTTCATTAGAATCAGATATTGTGAAGTTGAAATTGGAAAGATTTAAATGAACAATTTTTTTTTTTCAAAATCAAAAGCATATTTAATAAATTAGAAAAAAATTAAAATTGTATTTTCCCTCTAAATATAATTGGTTCTTGATTTAGAAGACAATACCTACTAAATATAATTACCTTTCTCAAATTTATTTTAAAAAAATTCAAATTTCTACACATTATTCCAAAATTTTCCCTCAAATTATTACATTTAAAACCATTAATATTTTAATTTTCCCCTGCTTTTCCCCCGTTCCACTATTTTTTAAACAAAAAGAAAATTCCGGTTGCTATTCCAGCAGTCATCCACTCAATAAAAGTTTAGACTTCGACTTCCTAAATCCAAATTCTAACCTGAAAAGAAGTTTGTTATCTGTATAAATATTTGCTCCAGTGTGCTATTTGAAAAAAAAAAAAAAAAAAAAACAAACCATGCTATTT
>Ga0123340_1007056_pt1 | contig 10717 bp, 4 predicted proteins | sample SirMexnodulemix_FD_89961 | JGI IMG/M metagenome (GOLD analysis project Ga0123340, IMG submission 89961) | Root nodule microbial communities of legume samples collected from Mexico - Siratro Mexico nodule mix | ecosystem: Host-associated > Plants > Roots > Nodule | place: Mexico: Nepantla... | reverse complement strand
AAACTATTATTTATTAAAAAAATATTTATAATATACTAATATAAATTTAACAATTAATTAAAATATTTGAGATTTTTAATTAAAAATTATTTTTAAGACCTAAAATCATTACTTTACTTATTAGACGAAATCAACTCCATTTATAATTGGTGTGCCTGTACATGCAACTATTTATTGTATATTTATATTTTTAAAATCTTCATAATCTTCTTTTGTATATTTATAAATTTAGATTTTCACGTTTTTGATTTATATATTTAAAATGATAATATGAGTACTTTACTACATTCTAATATATGTTTTGAGATATGTCATACAGTTTCAGCCAGTTTGTTCAATAAATACAAAATATTCACACCTTTTAGCACCTCCCACAATAATTCCATGTACAATACCTATTCCATAAGAAGTGTAGATTTTGGTTATCATATTTATGTGTTTACAATTCAAAAAAAAAATCAATTAAAAAGTATTTTTTTAAAATTATAAATTATCTTAAATATTGATGTCATGACAATTCATAACTGGACGTTAATTAAAATTGAATTGTAAGTTAAAATCATTAATAGCTATTCTTTTGATTTCTTCTTGTATTTAATTTATTTGAATATATTTAATACTATTTTTATCAAAGGACACATTAGCCAATCAAATTAAGGAGATTAACCAATGAATGCTGGTAGGAATTTTAAATTGTACTGACAAACATTTCCCTTATTTGATTAGTAGACGTATTTTATTTTTTATTTTTTAACTATTACAGTGTTTTACTACGCATTATTAAAGAAAGATTACCGATTAATTAAAGTTAACTCTGGACTTAATAGTAGCAAAACTCACTTTTGTTTCAGGACAAACCTCTATGTTAGTTAATCATAATTAACAATAATTAACAGTACAAAGGACACTTTAAACAACTATTGATCTTCCTTTCTCTCTTTTCAGTTAAAATTAGTTAGGTGCTACTAATAGTAAATATAGCTGGAATAGTTCTACATCTTAACTACCGGGCTTTAAAACACTGCCCAAAATTAGGGTTTTAATCTAATATAACTTACCCAATTTTTCTTTTCCAATTGTTTTTCATTGTTTCTAATAAAAAAAAAAGGTTAAAATGACAACTATTCATTCCTAAATAGTTAGTAGCTAAAAAGAAAGGAGTTCATGAATAAATAAATAAAGTTAAATTGTTCATTTGATGCATATATTTAAATAAATTTTTCTTTTAATTCGTACATTTTAACTTTTCAATTATACTCATCAAAAAGTAACATTTATTCCATTAAATGATTAAATAAACCGCAAATAAATAAATATTTTACGGTGAAGATGAAAAACTAATTCAAACAAGAAACTTAATAATATATTTGATTTGGGGAAAATAGTAAGAAAAAAATGAAAAAAAGTGAATTCTTTTTTCATAAGTTTAAATTAGTTTCTTTAAAAATTAATTTATAAAAGTTATTTCATCATTTCACCAACCAAACTACAGGAGTAAATGGAAATTATTGAATCAAAAGAAATGAAATAAAAACAATTTCCAAAAGTAAGCACAAGCTGTTCAGTGTCCATCTCCATCCATCCTTCAAAGCATTATTTTACAGTAACTCTTCTTTATTGGTGCAACTACGATATTTTTAAACTTAGGTAAATAAAACCCTTTGGTGTGTTACTGTATTCAGTAGAAAAAAGGGTGCACTAAAGTGAATAATTTTATGATCGCTAACACGTGTCTCGATTATTTTTCTGACGAATACATCAATATTCCTTTTTTTTTTATGATGTTCCTATAATAAAATGTAAAAACAAATTTTTGGGAGCCAATATATTATTATTATTATTATTATTTTATTTTAACTATATGCATCAAATTATTATAGATACATTCAACAGATATAAAGCTATTTCTTTCACCTTAGGCAACCCTTAATTTCGCAACTAATTTTGCACTCTTCTTTTTTCCTCGGTTTCCCGCAAAACATACCAAACCTTCTTTGTGCTGTTGCCTGCAGCTTTGCCTTTTCTTTTTCGTTAATTGAAGGCACTTTAATGGCAGTCAAATTCACTTTGTTCTTTTTTGAATAAAGGGCTTTCCTCATCATAAGCATGCCTCACATTTTCTGGGTTCCTGAGCCAGTGCCCTCACACATTAAGCATCCGAAAACAAACCAATAATAATGTAACCTTAGTGTCACTGTGTCTGAAAATTTATTTTAATATAATGGACACAATATATTCACTCAACACATTCAACGGAGGAAAACATCAATTTAGAGGTTCATGAGGACAAGCCCAATCTTGGAAGGGCAAGTAATCATGCATCCACAATCATGGAGCTTTTGTTTTTATTTATTTTGCAACACTTAAACCTTAAGCAAGCAAGCACTGTCAGCAAGTACTTAGAAGATTTTTCAAGAGCCTTTTCTTTACGACCTAATCGATAATGCCGCCTTAGATAATGACCATTCTGTCGTCCACTCACTATTGCTTTCAAGTACTTGCCTCCACCTTTTACTCTCACAAACGTGTCCATTCTTCACCCATGTACCAAAGATTTTTGTTCCAGATTTGTCATTAGACCAAACTTAGTAGCTAACTAACTTTTTACCTGGGTTCTAGGTAGTTACTAACTAACAGTCAACAATTTTTGTTATTATTCTCTCAAAATTAAATTCTTGGTTTTATGTCAAGTAAAATTACTTTCTTTTTTCTGTATTTGCAATGATCCATTGTTCATAACTTTACCTTTGATCACTTAAGCTCATTTCTCTGTTATCAAGAATAGCCAGTATTAAAAAAAAAAGTGAATTGACCAAAAGAACAAAAAAATTGCAGAGGAGTCACTAGTGAGTACAAGTAAGGAAAATAATTTAATTAGGTGCAACAAGAAATGTTTTTACCTTTTCTTTTTCTATAACGTGTAAGGAAATCTCCCAAAGCATACATCACCACCATCATCACGCCTATAAGCAGATTGATTGGACTATGGGACACAATATAACTAAGAGGTCAACTTGACAAACTACCCAAGAAATAATGAAGAAATAGTCCAAATTGTGCTACCTGACCATGTCAGTGTGTTCACACAGTGCTGTATCAGCCACATAATTACAGATAAAACAGTACAAAAATTCTGTAATCTTTGTGCTTCTAACAGAGAATAATCATCAATAAATCCAACTGCCAAACAGGTATATATAAACAACCAGAATTGTCTGAGTCCAGAGAAGAAAAAAAAGATGCAGTCCCTTGGTCAAAAGGAGGCCTCCCCAGCATGCCCTCAAGGTTGTTGCCCTACTCTATTGTTCAATCCTCCACCACCAGAATCTCAGAACACAACAACCAAACCCAGAAACAGTTCTGCAGAGTGTCGCCACAGCTTTGTAGCCACCACGGCATCCTATATCTTCCCAAACACCAAATTCACCAACCATGAGTCCCTTCCTTCTCTTCACGAATCATTCAGTGAGTTCAAGAAAGTGTATCCTCAATCCTCCGAAACTGACCAAGTGGACCATTTGAGAGCTAAAGAATATTACCATCTCTCTTTCTCCAACCAATCATGCCTTGACTATATTGGTATTGGCCTCTTCTCCTATTACCAACGCCTACACCACCATGACACCTCAAAAACTCAACTTGCCTCTTCTTCAACACCTCAATCGCCACCCCAATATTCGGATATTCCCTTCTTTAGCATATCCTACAAGACTGGTAATTTGAAAACACTTTTGCTTCATGGGGGACAGGAGTCAGAGTTTGAGTCTGCCATGAAGAGAAGAATAATGAAGTTTCTCAACATTTCTGATAATGACTACTTCATGGTTTTCACAGCAAACAGAACTTCAGCTTTCAAACTTGTGGCAGACTCGTATCCTTTCCAATCTTGCAAGAAGCTTCTGACAGTTTATGACTATGAGAGTGAGGCAGTGGAAGCAATGATTAGTTGCTCGGAGAAGAGAGGAGCCAAGGCCATGTCAGCAGAGTTCTCATGGTCAAGGCTGAGAATTCAGTCAACAAAACTGAGGAAGATGATTGTTAGCAAGAGGAAAAAGAAGAAGAAGAGGGGTCTCTTTGTGTTTCCACTTCACTCCAGGGTAACAGGCGCAAGATATCCTTACCTGTGGATGAGCATAGCACAGGAGAATGGATGGCATGTGTTGATTGATGCTTGTGCATTGGGACCTAAAGACATGGATAGCTTTGGCCTCTCTCTCTTTCAACCTGACTTTCTTATCTGTTCATTCTACAAGGTCTTCGGAGAAAATCCATCAGGGCTTGGATGCCTTTTTGTCAAGAAATCTGCTATCAACATTCTTGAATCCTCCTCTTGTGCAGGAACTGTGAACCTCGTGCCAGATAGGTTTCTCCATCAGTTATCAGAAGATAAAGGTTCTTTTGGGAACTGCAAACAAAATTTATTATCTAGCTTGCAAGACCAAGAATTGTCTTCCTTGAATTCTTTCTCTGGTCGGATACAAACTTCAGAAGCTTTAAAAGTTGAAGCAGAATCATCTGAGCTTCAGATTATGGTGGCACCAGCAGAGCCAAAAGAAGGTTCTGGAAGTGTGGAAGCAAAAGAACTGGTTGAGAGCCTTCAAAATAAGAAAGCAGGAGATGGTGAGAACGGGGGATTTAACATTGAGTGCAGATGTTTGGATCAAGTGGACTCTTTGGGATTGATACTGATCACCAATAGAACAAGGTACCTCATAAATTGGCTAGTGAACTCCATGATGAAGCTGAAGCACCCTAATGCAGCAGGGGAACCCCTAGTCAAGATTTATGGCCCAAAGGTAAAGTTTGATAGGGGACCTGCTTTGGCATTCAATGTGTTTGATTGGAAAGGTGAGAAGGTTGAGCCCGTACTTGTGCAGAAACTTGCTGATAGGAACAATATATCTCTCAGTTATGGGTTTCTGCATCATATTTGGTTTGCAGATAAGTATTCAGAAGACAAAGGAAAAGTTCTACAGACCAAAGAAGGAAGAGGCCAGGGCCAAACCACCAACAAGAAGAAAGATAGGGATAAGCTAGGAGTAACAGTAGTTACTGCTGCATTAAGCTTCCTGGCTAATTTTGAAGATGTATATAAACTATGGACTTTTGTTGCCAGGTTCCTTGATGCTGATTTTGTGGAGAAGGAGAGATGGAGATACACAGCTCTCAATCAGAAAACAATTGACGTTTGATACAATAATATCCATTCATTCTTCTGGTTTGTGAAACACAAAAGGCTCCAGAGTTTGAATTCTGATGAGGATTTGAATTTTAGAAAATAGTTAACTTGTTCACTTATTTTGTTGATGAGTCTATAAGTCATAGACAATTCACCTCTCAAATATATTTCACTTTTATTTGTTTCCTGAATTTTGTCCTCAGATGTACCTCTACGTTAGCAAGAGAAAAAGAAATAAGATAATTCGTTGAATCAATCAATATGATATTTATACATAAGAGAGAATTATTTATAACAGTAATATACTAAGAAACTGAACAGTAAAAAGAAGAAAAATAACTAATAAGATATAATATTTAAGAAACAAAATTACTAATAATATATAAAATTTATAATATCTAATTACATTTGATTCTAACATTTTTCTAAGGTTGCATAATAGATATTTATGATTAGAAACTTGTTGATGAAATGATTAAAGGTATTAGTAAGAAGAGCTTTTGTGAATATGAGCTATTTATACTCAATTCTAATATAAATAAGGGTGAAGAATTGTTTTCGAATAAGGTCAAAAATAAAATGATAATCAATATATTTATGTTTGGATTATTCATGGTCGAATGAGTTAGAAGTAAGGTGCATAACAAATTTATCATTAATAATTATATTAATTGAAACTTTAAAATGTTTGAGTAAGTGTTGCAGTCAAACTACTCTCCTGATCAAGAATGATAAGGTACAATATTATGATTTTTGCCAAAGATTTAGACATGGTACCTTGTTTAACAAACTTCTCGAAAATCAAAGAATCATCAAGAAAAGTACAAAATCCAATGGTTGATTTCCTTATCCCAATCTGCATCAGTATATGCTAAAAGATTATATTTGTTTATGGTTAAGAAAAAGATACATTGACCTAGAGTGGACTTGGAGTAATGTAGTAAATGGTGGATTGCAATTAAATGCGTGATCAATGAATTCTTGATATAATGGCTTAGCTTGTGAACTGCATTGCAAAGTTAATGGTTGACGTGGAAATAGTCTAGTACACGAGTCTTCAAATTAATTCTTTTATATACAGAGGAATCCTTGTAGGGTCACCATCATTGAAACTAAGTTTTAAATTGTGATTCATAGGTAATATAATTGGTTTGTTACCTAAGAAACCAATATTATTAAGTAAAGATAAAGTATATTTTCTCTTACTTAAAGAGAGACCTTGGTTGGATCTGACAATTTCCAATTCTAAAAAGTATTGAAGATGAACAAGGATCTTTAGTTTCAATAAGGAACTAAATATTAGTTGTATGCTGTTAATATAAGCACAATTAGGACCTGTTGGGATGATGTCATCCACATAAGTGAATATAAAATAATCATTTTTAAACCATATAAAACCCCATTTTGGAGTAATGTTGAACAAAATTTGCAAATCTGTTATTTAACTTGCAAATTAATCCTTTTGTTGTTGTTTTGTAATCATGGAAAATATCCATACTCACCATTTAAGAATGCATTTGTGTTGATACCTAATTTATAGGTTTTAATTTCGTGCAGTAACAACAATAGCTAACAAAACCACCATTATAAAGGTAAGTTTGTCCACTGGTGAAAATGTATCTAAGAAATCAATTTTAACGTATCTATTATACTACTAATAGAGTTTTCTATATGTCAACTGAACCATCAGTATTATATTTAAATTTGAAAACAACCTTCAGATAAAGAAACTAAAGGCTAAGTATCATTATCTTCCAAACACATCCCTTAAAGTAACAATTAGAGACACAAAGGAAAAAAATTAGAATTATTTTGTGAGAAAACTGAAGCCGACAACACCTATATATTTTATTCTAATACACATTGCCTCCACAACTATTCACCGAAGAAATTGAATATACTATCTAATTCAACGAGAAAGTAATCGGAATACCCCTTCTAATCACTCCCAAAACTAACAGAAGTGTTCTTCCAGCACTATTCTATTTAGTAAATGTTCTTTAGTATATGTTTACTTAACAAAATCAACCTACAAAGCATCCTGGCCCCTCTTGAATATAACTTAGTGCTAGTTTGGAAGTCCAAAAATGCGTGTTTCTTAAAAAGTATATGGTCAAATTGGAATAATTACTAAAATCTATCACTATTTGTTTCGGAATGTTTAGGCATCACGCTAGTAAACGATAGTTAAATATAAAAATGAAACATAAAGCCAGAAATTGTTTTGTCACTTCAAAACCGTGAAAGAACAAAATCTGAATAGTATTCTAAAATACCAATAAGGCATTAAGTTTGACTTTGATATCTTTTTCTTTTTTTGTTGAACGGGAATTTGATGTTCAAGCGCTTGACATTGTTTCAATTCTTGGTTTCTTATACCCATTATTCAAACACGGCCTCAATGGAATGAGGCCGACCAAGAAGCTTATTCAAACAAGTCATATCTCTCCACTAAGAAGTTGACATCATTAATGTATTTTAATTTCTTCTCACGTTCACATGCGAGGAGGCTATTAGTTCTTGTTTCCTTTCAGTAGTAGTCATAATAAACAAATTCAGAATATACGTGTAATTGTATTTTTCTTTTCTAAACCTTTTCGATGAAAGCGATACATTACGGAATAGACAATTTCTGAAACCCCCTCTTAACTAACTTTGCAAGTACTTGGTCAAACAACTACTTTAATTTACACAAGTCGTGTAAATTACGTTTATTTTCAAGAATTTCTCTTTTTTTTTAATTTGAATCAGATTTGGAAGAAAATAAATAAATCAGCAAGCTCATGCTCCAGGAAGACTCCTAAAACTAATGGTGAAGTTCTTTTATTATTATGACCACGTGCCATTGCATGAGTTGACGCATTCCGTATCTGAACTTATTCAGGTGGCTTCTATTTCTATGTTTTTGTCTCATGTCAGAGCTTGTGACATAGTAAATACTCTCGTCAAAATTCAGCTGGCCATTGACCAATTGCTCACAATCATAAACATGAAACGTTGTCACTGTGCCGTAGGTGCAAGATGAAATTTCCCTTTGGCCCCTGAAAGAGGGTACCTATGAATCTACCCTGCTCAACGCATAAGCTTAAGTTTAATCTGGCAAAGAGAGACCCCGAATTTTTTCCATAAATTCAGTGGTCATATGTAACTATTGTGAACTTCCATGTCAAGTCCCAATCTGGTCATGGAGGGAACATAATAAGACAGTCTAAAATGATTTGGGGATAGAATGCGCCATTAGAAGTTGTTTAAGTCCATAAACAAAGTACGTGAGCTCAGGATCAAACGTGCTTACAAAGGGTATTAATATGCCCCTCAGAGTATATATGATTGGCAAGGATGTTCAATAGTACGTGAATATTCTCACTGCGAGGATGGCTATTATCTCCAACTAAAAATTCATGACTCTTACCATCCACCCTTATAATGCTAGAACCAGGAGCCTTGCTTATTCCTTTCTGCTTCATCAGTCTCCTAACATTTCTCACGTCAGCCCATTTCTTGTTAGTGGCATAGAGATTAGAAAGAAGCACGTATATGCCACTATCTTGGAATTCAAAATTCTGCAGTGATTTCAACATTTCTTGGGTGAATCCAACATTCCCATATGTATTACAGGCACTCAAAAGAGCTCCTATGATCTGCACATCAGGGGGCATGGGCATTGTCTTTATCAACTCCACAGCTTCCCCCACCAGTCCTGCTCTGCAGAGTAAATCAACCATGCAGCCATAGTGCTCTAACCAGGGAGAAAGATTGTAGAGGGGACTTGACATCTCATTGAAATACTTCCGGCCTTCGCTGACCAAACCAGAATGGCAGCAAGCTGTAAAAACAGCAAGAAATGTCACTTCATTAGGCTTTGTACCAGACTCGATCAAATCTTCAAATAGTTTCAATGCTTCCCTCCCATGTCCATTTATTGCTAGACCACCTATATAGGCATTCCAAGTACGGATATTCCTTGAAGGCATTCCACTGAAGATACGCTGCGCCATGTCTATACAACCGCACTTTGCATACATGTCAACCAATGCCGTTCCTATATGAACATCCCACTTGATTCGGCATTGATTAATGTATTCATGGACCCATTTGCCATAGTCAAGAAGCCCAAGGCTGGCACAAGCAGAAAGCACACTAGTTAGTATAACTCCATCCGGCTCAAAACCTGAGCCCTGCATTTGACTGAACATGTCCAGCGATTCACTGGGACACTGGCACTGCACTAACCCGCTTATCATACTAGTCCAAGAAATAATATCTTTCTCAGGTATCTCATCAAACATTTGCCTTGCATCAGTGAGAGACTCACACTTCATATACATATCCAGCACAGTATTGCATACCACCAACTCATTCCCGTACAGACATTTGAGACCCAACCCATGAATCCCTTTCCCCAAATTTAAACAACCCAATTTCCCACAAGCCCCAAGTATGCTGACGAAGGTTGCTACATTAGGTTTCGCATCCATTCTCAAAAACAATGCGATGGCCTCATTAAACAACCCAGCCTTGACATACCCAGATATCAAACCAGTCCAAGAGACCACGTCTCTCACAAGCATGTCATCAAACACCTTGGCAGCACCAACAGTGTTCCCAGAAATGCTATAAACATGGACAAGAGAATTTTGCACATAAATGTCACACCACAAGCCAGTCTTAAAAGCGACAGAATGAAACTGTTTAACCTCTACAAGCCCATAAAACTTAGCACAAGATTTCAAAACTGCTGGGATAGTGTACACATCAGGCACAAAACCATTCCTAACAGTCCATCTATAAATCAGGATTGCAAGCCAGGGCAAGTGGCCAGAGGCATAGCCAGAAATCAGCAAATTGCAAGGGAAAGAGCTCAAGTTCCAATCAAATTGCTTCAGGAAATTGCAAGGGTAATGAACGTCTGCGACATGTTTTCCCAAAAAGTTTGCAGCTTTGGTAACAATCAAGTCATTGGCAACAAGGGCAGAAGTCAATAGATGAGCATGGATTTGCTTGAAGGATCTCAAGTCGTTGCTCTTGTGAATCAAATCCAAGAGAACCCATTTGAGAGATTGCCCAGCCTTGCTCATGCTAGTGATCAATGCTCAAAAATCCATGCAAAATCTTTCACTGTAGGTCATCAAAATCGCGATGAGTTTATGTTCCCACAACATATTGAATCGTTTTTGAGTAGTCGATTCGGTGAACGCGGGTAACTGGTTCTCTATTGCAATTTTCCAACTTATTATTAACCAGCTTATATATTTCGCTATATCAGAACATATGCAATGAGGTGAGAGCGTCATGAAATGAATAAATTTGGTTCAGTACATTAGATCTTTTGCAGGAAAACAAACTTATTTTATGCCAAAACATGGATTTTTCATTTCGTCCTTTTACTACAAAATTTGTTTTACATTATTAGTAACTAGTGAAATACATACATCCACGCATGTATATTAGTATTTTTTTATTATATTAAAATACTATCATTTTGTTAAAATTGTTTAATATATATATATATATATATATATATATAATCTTTTTTTT
>Ga0123340_1007055_pt1 | contig 10718 bp, 4 predicted proteins | sample SirMexnodulemix_FD_89961 | JGI IMG/M metagenome (GOLD analysis project Ga0123340, IMG submission 89961) | Root nodule microbial communities of legume samples collected from Mexico - Siratro Mexico nodule mix | ecosystem: Host-associated > Plants > Roots > Nodule | place: Mexico: Nepantla... | reverse complement strand
GTTTTTATTTTATACATTCCTTTGAAAGTCATCTTATCAATTAATAATTATGCTAAATGTTATATGATATGATGATTAAATTGTAATGTTAACTAGTAACAACAATGTATATTTTTTTATATGAATGTTATGTTACATATTAATTTTTCTATTACGTGTTGTCTTTTGAAATGTTATAGTTGTATTTGACACGAGAATTAATAATTATGTATTTAGAGACTTTAAAAATGTATCAAAAAATTATCCTTAGTATTTTTTATTTTATAAAACTTTCTTTTAGATTTTTATTATATTACATTTAAGTAAATATTTAAAGATAATAAATTTATATTTCTCTTAAGTTTAATATTTATGTTTTGAGGAAAACATCCCACAAATTTTATTTTAGCTTTTTTTTAAACATATGACATATTTAAATGATTACAAATTGTTTTTCTTTAATTTGAAATACAGTTAAAAAAAAGGTTCAACTTGTTGTGTAAGTGTTGTATTAAAAAAAAACACATCTTACACTCTAAGTGGATAGATGAACTCTAATATATCATATTATTTGGTATAATGATTAAATCCTAGTGTTTATTTAATAAAATAACTTGACATGTCAGAATGTGTAATTAATATATATATATTGTTTTGATGACCTCATATTTAATATAACATATTAGTTGGAATTATATGCTTTTTAGTGAAATATTGTCTAAATTCATTTTTTTAAGTACCTTGTGGGAATTATATTAAAGGAGGTACGTAATGAAAAAGAGATTTGTCTGTTTCGACTTTTAAGTAATTGTTTTTAATAATATAATTTGCCTGATCAAATCTGAAAAGATATGTCTAAATTAATTTGTCACATTATCTATAACACTACTACTTCACTATCTATAAGTTCTATATGTAGTAATTAATTTGACACATTAACTACAACACTACTCTATCATCATCATCATCTATAAAACCTAACATCTTTAGGCATTTCTTTGCCTGAGAAAGAAACAACATATCTAATGGTATAGAAAAGCTCATGAACTATTTATGATAGGTTAATTTGACTCATTAACCAAAATACCTCATTATTATCTCAAAATATTATCTCAAAAACTTAATACACGTATATATTTATTTATTTATTTACCCTATTTCTTATTGAGGACAAGGCAAAGAAAAAAAGGGCAAAGTCACGAGAACACAAATATGAAATATCATGTTCATGTCACATGCAAGCAAATTCTAAGTGCAAACCCCACGAGACAAGGGCATCACCAGCTAACAACAGAACAGACAAGCAAAAGAAGATAAAATTTGTCGTGGTGAGAGAATAATAAATTAAATAAAGTGTTATTCTTTCTAACATACTTCTCTTTATACACTCTTTTTCAGTAATTAAATTTTATTAAAAATTATAAACCAGGAGAAATGTTCACTAAATAAACTACATGGTACCATCTAATTTTATAATTTTAATTAATAAAATAATATTTTCTAACTCATGGGGTTGCTATTGTGATCCACAACGTGCAAGTGAAATCCATGGCATGGGTCTACACCACATGCAAACAAATAATATGAAATGAACATTGTGGTAGGGTTTATCACAAGAGGAATAATACATATATATATATATATATAATATTTTTTATGTAAAAAAATGGAAAGATATTTGCATTGTGGATATATAATGCAAGAGAAATGTAGTTTTCAGGGATGGGATAAGCATATTCCTTGTTATCCAAAGGGAAAAAAAAGGCATAGTTAAAATATAAACAACGAGAAAAAAATTTATATTCTGGCTACAAAATTGTGGCAGGAAAAAGGTACATGACACATGTGATACATTTGACTTAAGAAGTGTAACTATCGTGATTTGTGGTTACAATAATTGACATGTTAATTCGTATCTAAGTGTTGAAAAATAATTGTCAGTTATCACGTGGTTTGATGTGTATAAATATGTTGTTTAACTTCACTAACGTGTTTAAGGATAAAACAATTAGCATTAGCGTGTAATTTGATAGGTTTAATTGTTGTTGTCATTTATTTACATGTTACTACGTATATTTAAGTAACATGTTGTCACACTTGAGAAGAGTAATTATACTGTGTAATTTCAATGACATACATAATCAATTCACATTTGTCTCAAGTCTAATATAAAATTTCAAATGTATTTTTTTTTATATTTTATTTTTAACCCCTTTTTATTTTCAACTTTTATCTTTTTTTAATTGAGGCACGACTTGGTTTGGTAAATGTATCATACGTGTCACTCATTGACAGGTGCAAGAATTTATTTATTTTTTATTAGTAGTCTAAGTGTACGAAGATGCTATATAGAATACTTCCTCTGAATTTTAAAAAAGACACTAATATAAACATATATTTCACTTATTGACATAAGGCCTATTTAGAGAATTTCTTGCATAAATATTTATATGAGAAAAAAAATTAAAAAATGAAATAAAATTTATCTCTCACCATCAAAATTAGTTAAAATACTATTATATATTAGTTTCTAATAAATATAATTATTAACTTTGTATAAGATAAGTTGAATTTGTACAACAACACTGATTTTATTTTTCCTCTTTATAGTTAATTTACTAAAGGAGCATATGAGAATACACATAACTGAAAAAAATTACTCCATATATAATATAATTCAAATAAACAAATGGCTACGCATTACATTTGTTAAGTACAGTATTATAAATTTACTATAGGATAAAACTTGATATAAATTGTTGATATACTTATATACTAAATTAATATTTTTATATATTTATATTTTCTTTTAAAAAATTATCAGCTGTTCATTTTGTATTATTTTGATTAAAAAAAGATACATTGTAGTTCTGCATGAAATTAAAGGAAATAGCAGAAAGAAGTTTAAATTTACTTACCTTAAAAAAATGCTTTATATAATAATACATATCTTTACTACTCTTGAAATTTGAAATCTTCACTGTGTAACTCTTTAACTGAAAGCAAACTGTGATATGATAAGAAATGGAGCCCGACAGAATGATGATCTTCTTCATTGCAAAATACTTGCAATTTCTTATTTTTTGACTAAATGGCGTAGTTGTAAAGTTGAAGACTTGAAGCAATAAAAAAGGCTTTGATTGAAAAAGCAAAAGAACAAGCTTTTGTACTCTGAAACTCTCGAACCAAAGCAAAAAACAGTCCAAATACCAAAACAAAACATAAATAGTAAAATAAAACACAATTCCCTGACATGTCTGGAACTCTCAGTAAGTAGCAGTTGGTACCACTTCTAGCAGAAAGAATCACAGACAAAAAAGCACAATGGTCTTATGTACACGGTTTTAGATCAGATTCAAACAAACAGACAACTCAAGCCATACCTCAAAGGCTCTCTCTCTCTGTCTTAAATAGTTTCAAAACTTTCCCTCCATTCACTTGTTGTAGGAAGAAAGCAAGAAGCTATGGAAACCAACTCAGTTTCCAAGCTTCTAGTACTTGTTTTCACCATCTTTTTTCTGGGTTCTGAGTTGATTCATTGCAGTGTCACTTATGATAGGAAGGCCATTATCATCAATGGCCAAAGGAGAATCCTCATATCTGGATCCATTCACTACCCCAGAAGCACCCCTGAAGTATGTTTGTGTGTGTGTGTGTATATATGTATATATCATATATAATGTGTCACCCTTTTGTTCCAACTTTTTGGTTTTTGTTTCAAGTTTGTTGCTTGATTGTTGAGTTACTGAGTTGTTTGTTTGAAATGTGTGTTCTTGCAGATGTGGGAGGATCTAATTAGGAAGGCCAAAGAAGGAGGCCTTGATGCTATTGACACTTATGTCTTCTGGAATGTTCATGAACCATCTCCTGGCAATGTAGCATTCTGCAATCTGGATCTTCATTTGATTGAATTCAGTTTTCAATTCTCAAGTGCGATCTCACAGTGTGTTATTTTTATGGTGCTTGATTGCAGTACAATTTTGAAGGGAGGTACGATCTGGTACGGTTCATTAAGACAGTGCAAAGGGTGGGGCTCTATGTGCATCTTCGGATTGGACCTTATGTGTGTGCTGAGTGGAACTTTGGGTACATACACTTTCAACTTTCCCTTTGGTTTGTTGGTGTGAATATGAATGCTTACTGTGATTTCAAATCACATTCTTTAATGGTGTAGAGGGTTTCCTGTTTGGTTGAAGTATGTTCCTGGCATCAGCTTCAGAACAGATAATGGCCCTTTCAAGGTTGGACCTTAATTTCGAAACTTTAGTTCTGTCTTTGTCTTCTGACTCTCCCTGCTTACTCAACAAGTCTTGAATGGTCTTAACCAGAAAAAAAAAAACTTTTTTTTTTTAACTTTTTTACTTTTAGGCTGCAATGCAAGGTTTCACTCAGAAGATAGTCCAGATGATGAAGAATGAAAAGCTATTTCAGTCTCAGGGTGGTCCAATCATTCTTTCTCAGGTTGGAAGTTCCTTTCACCTTTTTTAGCATAGGAGCATAATAGCTGAAAGTGTTTCTTCAAAAATTGTTTCCCACATGTTTTTTTGCATGGGAATAAGTTCCTCCTCATAGAGTGAAATTTGGATGGATGCTCAAAATTCCTGGAGTGGATCTGGAGCTCAAATTCATGCTTAATAGTAAATCACTACTTCAGCACAATTCTATCTTCTTTCTTCTAAAATATTCTGAGATCCTGGACTTCTTTTCGAAAAGCTTGTCAATTATGTTACCCCAATCATTCCGGGACCATATTAAATTATACTGAATCAGATAAGTCTTTGAGAACAGTGTGATTATCACGTTTTGGTTCATGATTTTGCATTTGCAAGCTGCACAAAAATCATGGATTGGATCTGGAACTCTCAAAAATCGTGCTTATAGATCACTGCATGAATGAAGATAAAAATCTTAAATTTGTCTCTAATTTTGTTGAAAATTTCTAGATTGAAAACGAGTATGGACCAGAAAGCAAGCAATTGGGAGGTGCTGGTTATGCATACACAAACTGGGCTGCAAAGATGGCTGTTGGATTGAACACAGGAGTCCCCTGGGTGATGTGCAAGCAAGATGATGCCCCAGATCCAGTGGTGAGCAATCTCAAGCTCTTAGCTTCCTTACTCATTCATCAATTTCAGTTGTTACACTATTAGTGGGGAATGACTTCAAGAACAGTCTTTTCCTCTTTCTTTAAATTCAGCATAAAAATTAGATTTTTATTAAGGGTCTATTCAATTCTTTTCAACAGATAAATGCCTGTAATGGATTTTATTGTGATTATTTCTCTCCAAATAAACCATACAAGCCTAGCCTTTGGACTGAGTCTTGGAGTGGCTGGTAAGTTATAGTCTTCTTTTCTTTTTGTGTGTGGTTATCTGAATTCTTTACCCTTTTGATCTTTTTCTCTCTTCTTCCCATTTTGGACATTAGGTTTTCAGAGTTTGGTGGTCCAATTTACCAAAGACCGGTTCAGGATCTAGCTTTTGCAGTTGCTCGTTTCATTCAAAAGGGTGGCTCATACGTGAATTATTACATGGTTGGTGTCCTTCAATGATTTATTTTGCATTCAACAAAAAATACTATAAATATAAGTATTCTCATGTGCTTAATGATAAATGATAGTACCATGGAGGAACTAATTTTGGACGATCAGCTGGAGGGCCATTCATTACCACAAGCTATGACTATGATGCTCCAATTGATGAATATGGTCAGATAATTATGCTTTCTAAACATCCCGAGAAGATTCTTTGATTATTTTTGTTTTCACCATGAAATCACTTGGCATATATCTAGCATTTTTAATTTTTTTCCCCCATAAGTTTTTTCATTTTTGTTCTAACCAAGCCTATAAAATAGCACCTTTTAAAAGATAGCTTTGTCTCATAATCTGTTCTATCATGATCGGTATAAGCAAATTGTAATTGAGTGTATTACAACATTCAGGTTTGATCAGGGAACCTAAATATGGTCATTTGATGGACCTTCATAAAGCTATTAAGCAATCTGAACGTGCTTTGGTTTCTTCAGATCCCACTGTCACATCATTAGGATCGTATGAGCAGGTCAGTTGCCTCTGATCTAAAGCAGTAACTTCGTCTATTTGTGTGATTCTTTAAGATAAACTACTTTCATGGTGAATTCATGTCTTAATTATCTTCCAGGCTCATGTGTTCTCTTCAAAAAGTGGAGCATGTGCAGCTTTTCTAGCAAACTACCATTCGAGTTCTGCTGCAAGAGTGACCTTCAATAACAGGAAATATGACTTGCCTCCTTGGTCCATAAGCATCCTCCCTGATTGTAAAACAGATGTTTTCAACACTGCAAGAGTAAGAATATTTAATGGGGCCTTTTATTTCATCTTAATTTAGTATGATGGAAGAAGCTTTTGTTTTTCCATCAAGTATTTGCTATCTGCTTTTCCCTTTGCATCAAGTTATTGAGTAGATTGTTCTGCCTTCATGAAGGTGAGGTTTCAAACTACAAAGATACAAATGTTGCCTAGCAACTCTAAGTTGTTCTCCTGGGAGACGTATGATGAAGATGTATCTTCAATAGCAGAAAGTTCAAAGATTACAGCTTCTGGACTATTAGAACAGCTAAATGCCACCAGAGACACTAGTGACTATCTATGGTATATAACCAGGTGAGTTAGTTGGTATATAGATTTTCTTCTAGATTTTTGAACAGCAATCAATGAATTCAAAGTATTTTTGAGTCATATGCATAAAAGTAAAGCAAGAAATTCCTCTACAGTTTCTTCTATCTTTCAGCTTTAAAGTCTTCTTGGCTATCTCAAATCAATGAAATTCTTTGACATCATATATCTCTTATTCACTTCTTAGTTCTCAGCAGTTGAAATCTCACTATTTTCTGGTTTGCATGCCACACAGTGTTGACATTAGTCCATCAGAATCCTTTCTTAGAGGGGGGAACAAGCCCAGCATTAGTGTGAATTCTGCAGGCCATGCTGTCCATGTGTTTATCAACGGTCAATTTTCAGGTTTGTAGTTTAACTCGGTAGCTCTTATGATTGGAATCCAACCAACATGAGATGATTCCAATTTTCTTTTACAGGCTCCGCTTTTGGAACAAGTGCAGACAGAAGTTGCAAATTCAATGGCCCTGTCAACCTACGCGCTGGAACCAATAAAATAGCACTTCTCAGTGTTGCTGTTGGATTACCTGTAAGTACCTTGCTTTTGAACTCCAATTTGGACTTGATCATCCCTTTTAATGTTTCAATGTGTATACCTAGCAGTTTGCTCATAAATTGATAGCTTTTGTTCTTTTTTTTATCCTAGAATGTTGGATTCCATTTTGAAACATGGAAAGCTGGGATCACTGGAGTTTTGCTTCATGGACTTGACCATGGACAGAAAGATTTGACTTGGCAGAAATGGTCATACCAGGTTTGGTGCACACAAATCTAACTTATGCGTACAAAGGATTTGTTATACATAGAGAGAAAATAGTTTTTAACTATGGTATCTAAACAAACAGATTGGCCTAAAAGGAGAGGCTATGAATTTGGCGTCTCCCAATGGGGTTTCATCTGTTGAATGGGTGAGAGACTCACTGGAAGTCCGAAGCCAGTCACAGTTGAAATGGCACAAGGTAAGAATTGTCACTGGTTCATGGTATAACATCTTAACGTGTAAAGTGAGAAGCCTATCACTGATCATTAACTTGGAACCTTCAGGCTTATTTCAACGCACCTGATGGAGTTGAACCATTGGCCTTGGACCTGAGCAGCATGGGAAAGGGTCAACTGTGGATCAATGGACAAAGCATAGGAAGATATTGGATGGTTTATGCAAAGGGTGCCTGCAATTCTTGCAACTATGCTGGGACATACCGGCCTGCAAAATGCCAACTTGGTTGTGGACAACCTACCCAGCAATGGTACTACTTTTCACTTGAACTTCAACATCACATCCTTGTCCTCAGGAAAATTATACTCACTTAACCGTTTGTGTGAAAAAACCACATACCCCTCTATGCAGATCACAGAGCCATTGTGTTTCTGTGGTGTGTCAAACTCAGGCATGACTTGTGTACATAAACTTCTCCATAAGTATTTATACAAGATAAAAAAATAAAAAAGTCAAATAAATTAAATATCTCTTATAAGTTAAATATCGTGGAGTATACCATAGTCTACAGAGTGGTGTGTTTTTTTGGTTGTGATTAGAACCACTCTATGAAAGAGTTCTGATATATGGACAAACATTTTGGATACAAACACATCACACACTTGAATGTGTCCAAAGCTACTTTATTTGTAAGCCCCAGCAGTGAATATTGGACGATGGAAGAGTTGATTTACCCTTCTTCTATTTGGAATTTTGTAGGTATCACGTGCCAAGGTCATGGTTAAAGCCAACAAAGAACTTGATTGTGGTGCTTGAGGAATTGGGTGGCAATCCTTGGAAAATATCTCTACAGAAAAGGACAATACATACACCAGCATCTAGTGATCCCAATTCAAAGAACTAAAAGAACGCGAACATTATTAGTAGCTCAATGGTAATAATCGACATAAGAAATTCAATGTCTAGTTGTGCAGTTCTATGGCTTCCATTGGCATTCGTAGATCATAATATTGAGGGACTTTGCTACACTTAGTTCGGGGTTTGGTTCAACTGATGATGTGTTCATCTTCAATTCTACATTCTCTTGATCTTGCATCTGATGGAGCATGGCAGATTATACAAAAAGTGTGGCCAAGTTGCTTTTTAATTCTTCTCTGGACTTAATTGTCCATATATACATGTACTTGGAAGAGTAAAAACTTACAAAATTCAGACTTGTGCTTATGTTCACTCGTGTAATTTGTACATGTCAATATACGCAATGCAAGTATCAAGCATATCAGTAGTTATTTCTCAAGACTTTCTACCATACCTTTTTATAACATCATATTATCTTTTAATTAGAAATGCATCACTAATTTGATTCTTACATAGTACTAAAAATACCATTATAGTAAATTGTTTACCTCTTCAAAAAAATCATAGGAAAAGATAAGTCCAAGGCAATGATAAAAAAAACATGCCACAAGTCTAAACATTCTCATAAATGCTATCAATTTGCTAATAGAGTTTGTCGTTAAATTGCCACTTTTTTTCATGTAAATAAAAGGCAACACAACAATTTATTTTAATCTGTTACTCATGTTCTGCAAACTGCATAGCCATGGATAGAGAAAACATGCACGCTGACAAGAAAACATTAAAATGTTTTATTATTATTGTTGGTCTTCTTCATGTGATGCTGATGATCACTTCAAGCAGCAGCAGTAAGAGACAAATGCTTGTCTATGGTCCCTTGCAACTCTTCCTTCTTAGCACCCAAAACCTTGTCCACCTGCTCACCTTCTTTCAAGAACAGAAAGGTTGGCATAGCCTCAATGGACCATTGCTCAGCAACACTCTGAAAACATCATTGAAATGAACAGTAATAATCAGTGTACTATACAGCAACTAATAGCCCACATGATCTTTTAAGGTTAAAAATAAAATAATGTGACAAAGTAGATTCACTTGTGCATATATGTGCTTACCCTCACTTCATCCACATCCACCTTGAGGAAGATTGCTTCAGGTGTCTTCTTTGCAATCTCTGCAAGAATTGGGGCAATAAAACGGCACGGACCACACCAGGAAGCAGTAAAATCCACCACAACCTAAGAGGAAGGGGTTGTGAAAAGTTAACATCCTATACAACATAGAGATCTATCTATAAAGTAACATGATATAACCCCTAATTAAACACATGAATAAACAATACAAAAAGCATTCTTCTGTCTTTTGCTAACTTTTTTTTTAATTATAAAAAACCCTTTTTCAAAGACTTATCCATGAAACAGAGAACAAAATAAAAATTGAATTTTTAATGTTTTCAGTACAGATTTATTAAACCAGAAACAGATAAAAAAATAAAACAGAGCAGCACTTTCATAAGTAAAAAATAAAAACAAAATAAATCATGAGCAAACAACCTTAAAATGAAGAGATCTCAGAGAAAACAAAGTTACAGTAGAAACAAGTAAGGTGATGAAGAAGTTAAGGTTTGTTTGGGTACTAACCAGCTTTTTGGAGTCCTTTCCCTTCTGGAAATGCTCTTCCCACTCCTCAGCGGTGTGGATAGCAATGACTTGTCCCTCTTCAGCCATGTCGGAAATGTTGTTCTTGCCTTCACCTTAGTCTGCAGAATCAGAGAGAGAGAAAGAGAAAGATGTTTGGGATGTGAGGTAGCAGAGAGAGACAAAGAAATTGCATATAAAAGAAGTATTAATTGTAGAAAGAGAAAATATTAAGGAAATCAATTAATGTAAATAAGAAAATATATAATACATTAATTATATTTTTCAATTCATGTATAAAAATATTAAACATCAAGTTAACTGATTAGAGTTTTTGCAGATTAATTGATTTTTTAAGTTAAAGTTTTAAACATGTAGTTAAAGTATGTATATAAAAAAATAACTCCTTTTTTGTACACTAAAAATATGCATTTTTCTATTGGAACGAATACACAATTAAAAAGAAAAAAGAAAAGTTTTAAACGTTAAGGAAATGGTTAATGTAATATTTTTATTATTATTGCAACGATATTTTTAATTTCATCGAACAGCTCATTTTTAATCTAGCTATCTATCTTGACTTAGTTTAGCAACACTTTTTTTTTTTTTTTTTTTCTATTTATTTTTTTTTTTTTTAAAAAATCTTTTTTTTTTT
>Ga0123340_1007050_pt1 | contig 10726 bp, 6 predicted proteins | sample SirMexnodulemix_FD_89961 | JGI IMG/M metagenome (GOLD analysis project Ga0123340, IMG submission 89961) | Root nodule microbial communities of legume samples collected from Mexico - Siratro Mexico nodule mix | ecosystem: Host-associated > Plants > Roots > Nodule | place: Mexico: Nepantla... | reverse complement strand
ATTGTGTGTGTGTATATATATATATATATATATATATATATATATATATATATATATATGAATATGAGTAATTGAAAAATACAACACTTGAGAAAATTCAACACTCCCCTCCAGTTAGAGCATATAAATTATATGCACAAGCTTGGAACATGTAAACTGAATTAGAGATTCTCTCAAATGATTTAGTCAAAATATTTGTAAGTTGATCATGGAATTGATAAATTCAGTACTACTCTACTTGGATAACAACTTCTTCTGTATAAAGTGACAATCAATCTCAATATATTTAGTTATTTTACAAAACACAAGATTAGATGCAATGTGGATAGTTGCATGATTATCACAATAAAACTTCATCTATTGGATTTTCACAAAATTTCAACTCTTGAAGTTGTTTGATCCATGCAAGTTCACACGTTGTTAAACCCATAGCTCGGTATTCTACTTCTGCAGTTGACCGAGCAACGTTTGTTTCTTGCTCCAAGAAATAAGATTTCCAGCAATGGATACACCATATGTAGTAGTAGAGCGTCTGTTTGTAGGGAAACCTCCCTAATCAACATTGTAGTGTCTAGAAACTTGACTATTTCCCTTATCCTCATCCCCCTCCTGTTCAGGAGCCCTTTGATATACCTTAGAATGCGTATAACAACATTCTAATGATCAATGTGAGGATCTTGCCTGAAGTGGTTTACAACTCTGACAACAAATGAAAGATCCGTTCTTGTGACATGAGGTAAATGAGGTTCCTTACCTGTCTCCTATATCTCCTAGGATTCGAGAATGGTTGACCTTGATCGACTAATAGCTTTTGATTTTGATCCATGGGACTCTTGATGGACCTACATAAAGTCGTGTTAGTTTCCTCCAAAATGACTAAAGCATATTTTCTATGTGAGATCACAATGTCTTCCTTTGATTGAGCCACCTCAATACCAAGAAAACATTTTCTCTGGAAGTGGTTGAATAAGTGCCTTTTCAATTGTAAAATTTTAGTAGCATCATCTCCTGTAATCACTGTCATCAACATTAACAACTAGGGAGACACATTGCTTAGGAGAAGTATGGCAATAGAAGATTTAATAATATATTTCACTCCGCTTCAGGCCAAGATCCTGTAGTATATGACTAAACTTCCCAATCCAAACTTGAGGGGATTGCTTGAGACCATAGTGAGATCTCTGCAATTTGCAAACTAAGTTAGACTCCCCATGAGTAACAATCAAGAGCTTGTTTCATGTAAATCTCCTTTTCTAGCTCTCCATGAAGAAAGACATTTTTAATCGAGTTGATATAATGGTCAATGGCGAATGACAACTATAGAAAGAAAAAGTCAAACAATAGTGATTTTGGTCACAGGAGACCAGGAATCACCATAATCAAGGCTATAAATTTGAGGGTATTCCCTAGCCACCAACCTAGCTTTTAGATGGTTAACTTTACCATTACTCTCAACTTGAATGGCATAAACCACCGACAACCAACTGGTTTCTTGTTAGGAGGAAGTGGGATTAGCTTTCATGTACCACTATGCTCAAGAGTCTGCATTTTAACATCATGGTTTGTTGTCATCTAGGATGATCAAGTGCTTCATGAACATTTCTATGAACAATGAGTGAGGATAGAAAGGAAACATGGGAGACATAAGGACATAGACGATGATAACATAAAAAATCGTAAATAGGATGAGTTTCAATCGAACCAAATACCTTTCTTAAGGGCAATAGTCCAACCATATAATTATTAGGCTCTGCAGTAGGGTTGTCTAATGCTGAAGGACATGAATCGGGTGACTACAAATGTTGTAGGATCAATTATTTGTAATTGTTGTTAGGTATACTAAGAGGGGATGGAACAACTGCAGGGGGAGTATTTGTTAGAGAATTAGGTTGATTTTCTTTTGGAGTATATAACAGATTGAAAAGAAGGAACAAGTAACACTCGTTGTAGGGAAACAAGTTCTTTTGTGGAGGAAGAGAAGAAATGAATCTCTTCAAAAAGGTAACATCAACAAACATGGAATACTTTCTTGACTTTGAAGAATAGAATTTATAGCCTTTTCGAAGACGAGAATATCCTAAGAAAACACATTTAGTAGCTCTAGCAGCCAACTTATCCAAGTTTGGGGAATCATAATGAACATAACATATACACCCAAAGACCCGAGGGGGAAATATGGGATAGCCGCTCATTTGGAAAAATGGAGTGTGGGATTTGATTGACAAGAGAAGAAGAGGATATTCTATTTAACAAAAAACATGTAGTGAGAATCACATCACTCCAATGGTGTACAGGAACATTAGCATTAAACATTAACGTGCGTGTAGTTTCCACCAAGTGTCACTTTTTCTTCCAACTATTCGATTGTGTTGAGGTGTGTGAGGACATGTGTATTATGTAGAATGCCATGTGAAGATAAGAAGAATGATAGTTCACAGGAAAAAAAATTTCTTGGTATTTTCGCTTCTAAACTATTTAATAGATTTCCCAAACTGATTCTTGATCTCATGGAAGAAAAATACAAAAGTGAGCAAAACTCTTATCTGCCTTTTATTAAGTATACCCAAGTACATCATGGATATTCTTCAATAAAAATAACAAAACATCTAAAATCAAAAGATATAACACAACTTGGACCCCGAAATAATCTAAAAAATAGGGGTAAAACGTTTATTGGAAGTTAAAATTAGCATAATTTTTATCCGTTGTCAACGTAAGAGCTATGTAATTTGCATTCAATAATTTAATATGATATTATTAAAAGAGTTGTCTAAAATAATAGTTTCCCAAATGGTTAGGCTTTCTTGATGATCTGGCAACACAATATTGGATCCTAGGGTTAAAAGTTATGCTCTCCGTGAATAACCTTGTTTTACATTACTTATTGTGTTATAGATGGTTTAATGATAGTGAGTGAAAATAAATTGATGTCCTGGGTCATATTATCACTCACTGCTGTTTTTCAACTCATGATTCTTAATAATATCATTTTTGTTTACAGGGATTGCATATCTAATTGTGGTGTTTGTAACCACATGTTTGACATCATTAGTCATCAACCTTGTATGGCATCGAAGTCCTATAATTGCTCTGGCATTTGCTTTGTTCTTTGGTTCGATAGAGATTATTTTCCTGTCATCCTATTGCACGAAAATCCTCAGAGGTGGCTGGATTCCACTCGTGCTTTCGGCAGTCTTCATGGTTGTGATGTACGTGTGGCATTATGGTTCTAGGAAAAAGTATTTATTTGACATGCATAACAAAGTTTCAATGAGGTCCATCCTTGGATTAGGTCCCAGTCTTGGGATTGTTAGAGTTCCTGGAATGGGCCTTATCTACACTGAATTGGCTACTGGAGTCCCTGCCAGTTTTACTCATTTCTTGACAAATCTGCCAGCATTCTACCAAGTGGTTGTTTTTGTTTGTGTTAAGACTGTGCCAGTGCCTTGTGTGCCGCATGAAGAACGTTACCTCATTGGCCGAATTGGTCCCAAATCTTACCGATTGTATCGTTGTATTGTTCGAAATGGCTATAAAGATGTGTATAGTCACGAAAATGATTTTGAAAATGACCTAGTGATGAGCATAGCAGAATTCATTCAATTGGAAGCAGAAGGTTGCTCTGGAAATGCAGAGGGTTCAGTGGATGGACGGATGGCGGTGGTTAGGACATCAGGGAAGTTTGGGACACGATTGCTAATGTCCGAATCTTCTGGTTTTGAGGAAGGCAACAACATTAATCTTCCTGGAGCTTTGACTGTTACTAGCAGTAAATCCCCGACATTGAAGAGGCTGCAGGCGATGTATGAGCAGGAGTCGCCTGAACTCAACACTGGACGACGAATTCGATTTGAGTTGCAAAATGTAATATATAAAGACCCACGTGTGAAGGAAGAACTCATGGAACTTGTAGAAGCCAAGCGCACTGGAGCAGCGTATGTAATAGGTCATTCTCATGTAAAGGCCAAGTGGAACTCATCATTTATAAAGAAGTTTGCTATCAACCTCTACTCCTTTCTCCGGAAAAATTGTAGGTCCCCTGCAGTAGGTCTAAACATTCCTCAGATTTCTCTGATTAAGGTAGGAATGAATTACCATGTGTAGCATGAGTCGGTAACAATGTTTTGACTGGGGATGTAATTTATGCAAGCAAGAATATACTACTTTGGCAGATTCCACTTGAATGGATTTCACTCAAGAATTTCCTCTTGCCATGTTTGAAGAAATAGCGGCATCAAATTGCCAACATCTTTTGATTTTGTGATGAGCCTGGTGAGGTATCTAAAGTAGTGAATTGGTTGACAAAGGAGTTTTGTGCAGAATCTTATACCTGTTTATTTTGTTAGCCAAATTGCCCTTTGGAATCACGTCTGTCTTGTGAGTTTCGCTCTAGTTTCGTTGAATATAACTTTGCATGTAACATCTACTGCTGCCGCCTGTTTGCCTTGTACAAAAATTTGTTCTGGTTGTTTTTCCAATCTTCCTAGGGAAAACAGGGAAATGAATTGTATTTAGAACGGAACCATACCTGAACTGAAAATGTGTCACGTGCACCAGCATGATGACGATTTTGATTTTGGTTCTTTGATTTATTTATTAATTTTGGCTACTGAGTTCATCTCTCTGGTTAGTTTTGCTTTACTGTTTTTACTTTGACGGGCCAGTTACATCTTATTTCCTCTAGTTTTTTTGCAAAAATATATATAAAGGTTGCAAAGCTCATTGACTCATGCGATAATAATGATGATAGAAGTGTAAAATCGAAACATGACTCATAACTAGTTTCTTACTAACAGAATTATGCGTTTTTTATGCTCATAATTTCATGATTGCTTATATATTCCTCTTTTTAAGGTAATGATATTATATTCTAATTAGGATGGCATCTTATACTTAAAAAATCATGTTTCTAGATTATGTGCATGTTAGAAGAGAAAAAAAAAATCAATATAAAGATACATAAGAGATCAAACCAGAAACTATGTTTAGAAAGACCTATACCTCAATAACTTAAACTAGTTTTTGAAGAAAACCTTAATACAACATAACAAAATATCAACTAAAATCTTGCTTAGACTCTCCTCCTTTAAATTAGCAAGATTGTCAACACATTTATTTTATTTTTTAAAACTGTAAGAAACATGAAAATTTAAAATTTTAGACATAATTAATCAAAAGTTTCATCTTCCTCTTAAACACCAAGATGCAATATAGCAATTTACAAAAGCTTATACCACCAATATAGGATTAGTCTCAATCCATAAGAAGAACAACTTTTTATCCACTCTTAATTCAAGGGTAACATGCGACCATAAGAGGCACTTTTCTATATGACTATTTGATTTGCATGTTAGTTACACTTGATTCATGTTAGTGTTGAAGCAAGGAATTCTAGCTTACACGTACTTCTTGATATTTGACGTCAAAATCTAGAAAAAAAACTCGAATCAGTAATGTGTATACAGTGTAATTAATTTAATTTAATTCCATCTAATATAACCCAAAGCCTTTTTTTATTTTTTTTTTTCAATCACATACGAAAAAAAATAACTTTATTTTTTTCACTTTTTTGTTATCAAACAATCAAAAAACTATTTTTTTCCTTACTTTGGGTCGTAAATAAAAAGATATACTTAATTATACTTCTTTTTTTCTTTATCTTATCATGGGCCAACAACTGGACCAAACAAACTGGACCTAAAATATCTTGAAGATTGACCCACATAAGGCCCACTGAGAAATTGGCCTGAGATTTTTCTGCAGTAGGGAACTTTTCTCGTGTATAATTTAGAGCCGGAGAAAAGAAACCTAGTATAAAATCTGAATGGTTGCTACAAACAGCAGCGACATGGTGGAGGTTCCTTTAAAGGAACCATTATTGAGAAAGAACATGTTCTGTTCTTCCAACCAGACAACAGAAGAGAAGAGTGAAGAGTCCATTGTTGGGACGGTAACATTATTACAGGCATAAGAATATGTTATATGTCGATGCTCTTCTCACCACAGTTTTATATTCCCTAGATAGTGCACTATGGGTGAACCATCAACAAACTACATTTCCCTACATCTCGAATATGCCTTATGCACCCATCGCAAACAAATTATACAAATCAGATCTCACAAACTGGTAATAAGACCCATATAATTATGTGATTTTACTAAATTTCAGCAATTATGATGTACCCGAACGTGTATATTAATATCAAAAAGAGTATATGAGTAATATGCGATCTAACTTTTCAGGGCAATTTAGATCTTCTAATCAGTAATTAATTTTATATTTTTTCGTTCTCTTTTGTGTGGTACTATTTCTCCTACGTGTACCAATTCACATCTGTAAAAATAGTCTGAAAATTTTGTGTAGATGCAGCACTGGTATTTGAGGAAAATCGTTTCAATGAAGCTAGAATATGCTTTGATTTGAGGGAAGATTTTATTTGTTAAAAAAACATGTGAGACGTGGCATTACCTAAACCATTGCTAAGGTCATTGAATTGGAAGAAGAATCATAAAGTGGTGAAAGGGACGATTGTGGTTTGTGGAGAATTGGGGATGGACAAACGTCACTCTCAGTCTACCCTCCCCATTCCCCAAACCCTTCCTTCCACTTGTATTCTTTTCCCACTTTCCTTTTTCTACATTTCATTCAAATCCCATTTTCTCAAGTGCTTCCACAAATATTTAACACACGCCCATCAAATAATAAATAAACAAAAACATACATTTTCAGATATTTCACACTATTTCTTCACCCATTATTTTGCTTGAAACATCAACAAAAAAACTCACCATTTTGTAATGAGTTTTAAAAAATTATCTATGGTGTTGTTCTCTTGTAATTGTAAGTAGTATTCATTCCCTTTTGTAAGCTCCGATCTAAGATGAATTTTTCATGTAATGTTACAGTATAAAGATACCTAATTGTACAATTTTTTTTTCTTTTGAAAAAGTGGATACTGTGCAGTGGAAGTGGTGGGAATAAGATATAGAGGGAAGATCTGGTGGGACAAAGAAGCACACATGCTCGAAGTCCAGAGCCAAGATCCACATGCTACTTTTTTTCTTGGTTGTTTCTTCTATTTTCTTTTCCTATTTCGCAATATTTTGTTGAAAAACAACAACACATTATATTTATATTATCATCTTTGGAAAATGCTGTTTTGTGTTGGTGAGTGGTGACATGGTGTGTGTGTGAGATGAGTGAGCCAATCGATGACTCACCCTGAAACATGGCACGTGCATCCTAGGATCCGAATATCAAAAGGTATATTCTTTCAAAACCTGGGAAATAAAAAATAAAATAAAAGCAACACCCCGTCTTTTCCATTGATATTCCCAAACAAATTAATTAAAAATATTTTGCACTTGGGACTGTGTCTGAATGAAACCAAATTGACTTTCCCTTCTAAATTTTGCGCTTAGAATCCCACACCGTTGATTTTAAAACATAATCTCCATTGTGCAGATCCAACGCTGCAAAACTTGACCCACATTGCCTTTCGCCGGTTTTGGCAAAAAAGGGTGGGCGGTGGACGCGAGGAGTGCGGGTGGGGCCATGTTACAGTACAGGATCTCATCCAACGGTCCAAGTCCAATGCCGTGGGATTACGTGTGAAGATCCAACGGCTGGGAGATGTACAAGATAAGGGAATAGATTCCTCTTAACTTTTTGTTTTATGGTTATTGTTTATGGATGATCTACAAGATTGCATAAACCCAAGGATAAAGTGCTCTCCAAAATTTAGAGAAAATTAATCTATTACTTTTACCAAATATATTCTCCTTTTTTTTATCCTAAAATTCATAAGTTTCGTTAAGATTATATAGTTATGTGAAATATATTTTTTATTAGTTCACGAAATAAAATGCCTTCATCACTATATTAAAAATTCTAATAGACTTTTTGAAGAAAAAAATGGAAATAGTGGGAATTTAATTTGTTTTTAAGAAAATAAAATAAATTGAGGGAGAAATAAAATATTGGTATGATTTTGTTGTAAAGGCAGGAGCAGAGGACAAGAGAATAAAAAGGACGCACTCACACACAAAGCTATCCACAACCATTACTCTCTCTTCTTCTTTCCATGCTTATTCTCCTCAATGGAACAAACGGGGTTTAGAAATCCACACCACACCCACATATTTTACTACGCAAATTCGTCTTTTGCTCCTGCGCGTCAATCGCACGTTCTGCTCCAGAGCGTGGCCTTCACTTTTCCCGTTTTCTCCAAAAAGTGTTCCGCTTTCAACTCAATGCTCTACCTAATACAGGTCAAAAACCAAATGACGTTATATGAACTACTAAATTATTTACAGTTAAACTATAATATGTAGAATGAATAAATAAATTGACGAAAATGGATAAAAATTTAAATATTATTAAACATTTTTTTCTTAAAGATTATTATTTTCACTATTTTATTGTGAATACGAAGAGGCACACTTTGAAGCGATCCCGTTTGGTATTCGTAAGGGCATTTCAGATCCATTTTATGTTGTCTTTTATGCTTGCTCGTGGCTACTACCTTCTAATAAAAAAATAATTCGTCAATTTCAAGGTTTAGATTAAAAAACAAATAAAATTGGCTGTTCTATTTAATATTCTTATGCATGCATATTATTCTATATGTTTTTTATTATATCATCATCATCGGAAATGAGATTATGCTTTTATTATTCTGATCCTTATCCAAAATCTTAAAAGCAATATAAATCGTACTTATTAATTTTTTTCTTAAGCGAATTTCAAAGTCTTCGAATAAAGAAATAGTTTCTCTCTTCTGGAGAATATTTGAAAAGTTAATTGTACAGAAATTTCGGGTGTGAAGCTAAAATTAAACCAAATTTGAAATTATCTAGGAAAATTCCAAAATCACGGATTTATTTTGAATAAAGCAACAATATTTGAAAAAAAAATATTATTAAAAGATGTAGTGGTATTAAGTAAGGTTATTAAGAAAAGACAAGTCCCATAATTAATATAGATTTGGTGTGGGGTCAAAGGGGCGAGCAGTGACGAGACGAGCCGCTACCGTTTTACCTAAAAAAACTCAAAAACATAACGTCAAGTTGACTTAGGGTTGCCTTGTCCACAATCACGTTTCGTCACGCCGCGCCACCCTTAACCATTCTCTTTCTTTCACACTCTTTACCCACCCAACTTATAAACTGCATCTAGACATTATATAGTCTATATTCTTTTTTTTTTTAATTTTCATATCTCTGGTTATTTTAAAAAACCCTTTTTCGAGAAAACATGTAGGATTTTTTTTTTACACAGACGTGTTCAGGATACTTACTTATTAAATAAATAAAAAATGTTTTTTATCGCGAATCGTGAAAAAAAAAAATATTGCACCTTAATGAATGTCTTTACGAATCTAAGAAAAAGAGTAAGAGAATGAAGAAAGAAAAATGATGGAAAGCTACACTGAAGTGAAGTGAAATTGGACCATTTCACTACAATACAGCACAATCTTTGTTCATGAATCACGCCTATCATATATATTATAAAATTAGAGACTTTATTTATTGAAATAGTTCTAAATAATACTTTTTATGTTGATGAAAAAGGGTAGAAAAAATAATAAGGAATGAGTAAGTAGTTTTTAATTTATTTTTTTTAATGAAAAAAAACAAAAGGATAAATTTTAGTTATTTTGAATTACATCTGCACTTCGACATTAAATATATCTTCAGTTTTCGGTGTGATGGATTCTACTGGTAAACCTAACAATTGATTACTAGTGTATATAATTGGGATCACGTTAAATAAAATAACTATTGTAATTTTAGCTAAAAACATTATTTTCGTTTTTGTAGGAAAACCTAACAATTCATTACTAGTGTATATAATTGGGATCACGTTAAATAAAATAACTATTGTAATTTTAGCTAAAAACATTATTTTCGTTTTTGTAGGAAAGAAAAAGTATAGGCTTAAGAATAATTTTTAATTAAAATATTTAATAATAAATAAAAACTAAATTTTAAAACAGATTATTTTGAAAAATACTTTTTTGTATTTATCAACACCCACCCACTTACAGTACTAACGTAACTTTAATTTAAGAATAAATTAATTGAATCCATTACGTACACCAATAAATGATTGATGGTTCAAATTTGATCCCGTGGATCGTTACTGCATTATTGATAGCATCGAACAGGGTGTTTGAAATAGAAATTTAGGATTACTGTGTTACACTTTAACTATTTTTAAAATATTTTATTTAAATTACAGATTAAATTTTCAAAAAACTATTTCATTTATTTAGTAAGATAGATTTTAATTTTTTTCATAAACTAGTAAAATTAATGTTTTAAAATATTTTATTTAGATAAAACTTATATTTTATTATCTTATCCTTAAAATGATAATAAGAAATAGTTATGTCTCATGACTATGTTTTTTATCATTGTTTTATGAATACATTCTTATTGTTTTTTAGCGTTATGCTTATTTATTATAATTATTTAAGTTTTTTATTAAAAAAATAACTAATTCAAATTAAAATGAAAAATAAATTGTTAGACAAATATTGCTTTAAATTTAGTTTACATATAATAAATTATATTGGAAAATTTAAAATAAATTAAAATATAAACTTATACCTGCTAAGAATATGTAATTCCTGAAACTTAAAAAACATTAAATTAAAATAGAAACCTACATATTCTACACAAAAACATGAAAAACATATATAAAAAAAAAAAAAAAAAACTT
>Ga0123340_1007049_pt1 | contig 10726 bp, 4 predicted proteins | sample SirMexnodulemix_FD_89961 | JGI IMG/M metagenome (GOLD analysis project Ga0123340, IMG submission 89961) | Root nodule microbial communities of legume samples collected from Mexico - Siratro Mexico nodule mix | ecosystem: Host-associated > Plants > Roots > Nodule | place: Mexico: Nepantla... | reverse complement strand
GTGTTGGGATAACACATTATTATTTTATTTAGCACTTTTTTGATTAAAAATTAAAGTAAATAATAATAATAATTATTATTATTATCATTATATTATTATATATCACGATTATTATTTTAACACCTATTATAATATATTGATGACAAGAAAAAGAAATAATACGTTATATATATATATATATATATATATATATATATAAGGTTATGGTCATCCAAGTTAAAAGTGTGAGAGGGCAGGATGGGAATTGGACACGAGTGAAACTTGAAATGAACTGTAGGGCAGGAAGGAAGTAACAGCAGTAAGACCCCCTTCCGGCCAGAAAACACTGTGTGGTTCGTTATTTATAATTCTCCATTTCTCCGTTCTCCGTATACACAATCTAACCGCTTTTCTCTCTTAAACATTTGTCGCCGTCCTTCCCTCCGATTCTACCCTGCTCTCTCCGCCGCTGTCTACCGTGCCGGCGCCAAAACCGGAGACGAGAAACTCCGACAATTCAGGTAACAGCTCGATCCTTCGCCGATTCGGACGCGACTTGCGCCACCTCACGTGTTGCCGTTAGGTTTGACGCAATGCTGTCGCCGGCGTTTGTAATCGAGAGTGCACGGTGGATCCGTTTTGTGCATTGACTACTATCGATTTTCGAATTTTCGTGTCTGAATCTGGGTGGCATTTGAAATGTTTTTAAATTGCAATTCACTTCGTGGTTCTATTAATTTTCAGATCTATGACTGATGTGAGTAATGGTGTTCGTTGATTTTGTTTCATGAATTGACGTAATTTTGTCTCGTGTTATCTTAGTGTATTTTGAGAGGAGCACAAGGACCTGTTTGGCACTAAAGAGAAAGTGTGAGAGTAAGATGAAATAAGTTGTTGCAGAAGATGGCGTCGAGGCAAATGGAAGAGATTCGGAAGAAATTGGCGGACCTAAATTATCCTAGAGCAAATGCGCCTGCACAGTCGCTCCTATTTGCTGGCATGGAGCGCTATGCCCTTCTGGAGTGGCTCTTCTTTCGGTATCTTATTTTTCTTTGCTTCTGGAAGTCCATTTATCTGTTTTGTATTTGAGGAAGTTTTTTCTGCCCGAAAACAAGTTGATAGAAACTGGAGTTGCTGGGTCTTAGACTCGACTACGCAATACTACTATTTCTATCCTCTACCCTCTTCTTGCAATGCTTAGCCCTAGCAATGCCAACATTTTCTGGTTTTTACCTGCGTGCGGCACTACTAGTTACAGTTTTAAGTATTCTGTCGATGTTAAGAAGAAATGATTTGGTACTTATACATATAACAGGCTTTTAGGTGATAAGTCACCCTTTTCTCAACAAAACTTACATGGGGATGGTGTTGATCGTGATGAGGAGACAGGTCGAATTCAGTGTAAGTGTTCTTATTTTCTTGTTTTTAAATCTCCAATTGCTTGTTCACAACCTAGTATCCAAGCTTTTTTTTTTTGTGAGTAAGTTTGTGATTTGTGCAGACTTCTGCATTTGTATGTATAGAAGAAAAAAGATGTTTGTGTTGTGTGATCAAGGTTGTGCTGTTTGGTTTGTTAATGGTGTAGTTTCTAGTTCTATTCTGTGTATATCCTGCAAAAAAGAACAGTTTCATATATTTTTTACGCTGATAGGCGCTTTGTTATTCCACATCTTGTAAAATGTTTCCAATTTGTTCTTTTATGTTTCTTTATAAAGCTCTGGTGAAAACAATCATTTTTTTTTCCATCTTGAAGTAGCTGCATTTGAGTGTCAATCTATTTGCAAGTTACTCTATCAATTTCCATTTTCTCATTCATCTTCATCATGCACAGTGTATCTCTTTTTAGTGGGTGATTATTTTTTAAATAAATTTGTCACTTGCACTTTTTGATTGTGTTTTCTTTCATGTAGTAACATTGTTTCTCATGACTTGCAATTTGCAGATTTGGCAGAGATTGCCAAGTTTTTGGGTATTACAACAACTGTAGACACTGAAGCCATTCAGGTTAGTCATTTTGATTTCTTGGCTTACTATTTTATGAATTTGTAGCTATAAGATGTGTAAAAGACTCTTCAAATTTGGGCTTTACTTAATATCAGAATTAACTTTTAAGGTGAGGATTGGTCAAGTTTTATATGGAAGGACTATATTGGTCATATTTCTGTGGATGAGGGATATCAATCCTTTGTAGTGGCTGCACACTATTTAAGGTAGACATTTTTGAGACTCTGGCGAATAACTTTAAGAGGACGTAGTTAAGATAGTTCAAGGGTGACTGCAATTAAAGCGAGTTTATGAAAAGACAAACTGCTGGGTGCGTGTGTAAGGACATTTTAAATTCCTTTTCTTTTCTGTATTTTATGAGCCTGGGAGTTTTTTTTTTGAATAGGTTTGATATTCTATTTTTGTTAGAGATTTCATATTGATTGGTGATATGATATGATCAAATAATGCATCTAAGTAGGGAGCAACCTTCACCTTGTGAGGTAGCTTTTGGGATTGAGTTAAACTCAAACTTAAATTCAAAGATGGTATTAGATCATATTCTAGTAGTTGTTTGTTGGGCATATTGGATTACCCATTATCACAATGTTACCAACCACTAATAAATGTTTTAAGTCTATAAATTTTATTGTTGAAAAGTGTAGCCCCCAGTATGTGGCTTTGTGTGTGGATATCCTCTACTAGTTAGGTATTTGGCTAAAATAATGTATATAAGAGGTAATCTTCACCTCACGAGCAAACCTTTTGGAGTGGAGTTAGATTCAAATTCAAATTGTAAGAGTTTTTTCTATATCTTCTTTTACGTTGTATTCTTTCATACACACACAATTTGTCAAAACGGTCTTGCTCTTGTTGCCGATAATAATGTACTTATTGATCTTTTATTTGCTGTTTCTAATCTCTCAAGCAATATTATAGGAATTGATTGGTCTGGTTGTGTCTTATTCTCTGTCTAACTAACACGTACTATGAATCATTAATAGCTAACCCATTGAAACTTTCATAAAAAATCTTATCTAATCCTAATGGTTTAGTAAAAGAGAAAATATTCTTCTGTATTAATAAAAAAAAAGGAGGTTACTGATAGGCTTGCCAGTGGTCTATTTTTCTCCTGTAAGTTGTATCCATCAGTCTATCATCTTTTGATCATATGGAAAGAGTGAATATTTAATGTTTTATGTCTTAATGTGATTTTGCTATGCATTACAGTAATATTCATACATGTGCTTGTAATGATTTGCCTAGAAAGCTGCTAAATATTATTCTAATATGTGATAGGGGCATGGAAGCTATGAAGACCGCACTGAAATGCTTCGTCTTATTGTAGATCTAGTGGAGGCAACAATATGTGCAGATAATCCGGAATGGAGGTTGTCCACTGTCTTATATATTTCTAAGTGATAATTTTTTTTCCTGTAATTTTATGTAGAGAAGAATTGACATAAATTTGGTTTTTATTCTGATTTCTGTAGTATTGACGAGCAGGTAGCGAAAGACATCCAATTGATAGATTCCATTGCAGAAAAACAAGCTCAAATATTTTCCGAAGAATGCAAATTGTTTCCTGCAGATGTTCAGATTCAGTCCATATATCCATTGTAAAAGTTTCTTCATTTCTTATGGATATTTACCTTCCCATTCTGTAAATATCTTTATTTCATAATGATGATCCCACATTTGTATCTTAACTCACCAAATTGTTTAACATTAGATATAGGGTTAACATATGTAAGACAGTAGGGCATATCTTTGAACTGCATTGGCTTATGATGCACATCAAATGTTGCTTAAAAGTTCTAGGAGAAATATTCCGAGTACAAAATTTGAAATATTCCATGATTATGCACACAAAAGCAGTATTTAAAATTGTCCTCTGCAGATATTAAGATTGTGAAAATATAAACTGATGAATGCCAGTGAAAATCTCATGGAAGGCTAAATTTTTGGGTTGATCTTCAATCATGTAGAATATCGTCAAATTTTTTGCATTATTTTGTTCTTTAGAGCATTAATTTGGTCAAATGCTACAGAAATTATTTATTGATGCATGGGGTAACAAATTAAGCAATCTGGCTTTTGTTTATTGAATCTGGGAGGAAAAAATTTAAGCTGTTTGTCGATTTTCAAAAGTTGGATCACCACTAGGTACAGTGGCATTTTCTTTAACAATCATCCTTATATGTAATCACTCTGATAGGCGGCAGTATTGTAATGGGCAACTGGAAACTAGCTAGATAACATATCTGACAATCTCAGAGAGTAGGAAATTAACAGAAAACAGTACAGAACCATAGCCTGTTTAGAGCAGAGACCACATACTTCATAACTCTATAAATGATTCTCTAACCTAAACTTAGTAACCATAAATGATGCTATATAATGCACACTTTCAAGGGACTCTCTATTTGTATCATGCAGGGACTGCACATATTTCATGCTTTTATTGATATTTTCGTTTTCACTGTTTTGAACCTTTTTCTATCTTGGAGGATATTTTATCCTCCTCCTTAATTGTACATTTACATTTCTGCCACTTGAACTTATTTTTCTTTAAAAAGAAATTAAAGTAATCTTCTTTAAAAAGTAACAGGTAGTGAAGGTTCGTATGCACTCACAGACTTACACATTAAACATATAAAAAATTAAAATGGTTCCATCATTTTATTTTTTTTAATGCTTTTAAGATTATTGTGTTTCTTTAAAGCAGGGCACTCAAATGCTGCTCACACTTTGGATTCAGCTTTTGAATTCAATTCATATAAATATATAAAATATGTTCAATTGGAAGTGCAGTTGATGGAAATGGTTTATCTTTTGCAGTAAAAGAAATTATTTCCCATGAGATGTAGTAACATTCTGGTTTTGTAATCAAAATATTTCAGGCCAGATGTTTCGGAGCTGGAGTCAAAGTTTTCTGAACAATCAAAAATATTGTTGAGTCTTCAACAAAAAGTTGATGACTTGGCATCCAAGGTTTACTGAACTTCTCAACCCACTTGTCTTTAATAGTCATATGATATGATATCGGTGGCTGGAAATTAATCAGTAGATTGAATTATTTTTTGTTTGACATTTTTTCTTTCAAGCCATATTGTTTCACCTAGTTAGTGTACTGTATGTTCGATGATTTTTGGTTTTACCAAAATAAACCTATGATAGCACTGGTTTTTCTGTTTCTCAGTAAATAGTTTCCTCCAGATACTTAATTTTCTTCCTTGATCCTCTTCTCTGCCTTTCTTCTTGCATTTCTTAATTCTTTCCAAGGATTTACTGAAATAGGACATGAACCAAGTTTCTCATTGACGTTGCATTATGATTTGGTTTTCCTCTGTTGATTCTTTGCAAGTTGAACTTTCTTTCAATTGTCAAGCATCTATTGTTGAGAACTGCTATTTTAAAATATCGTTGTCTTATATATTTAGGCAGATATTCTTGTAGACTAATCTAGCCCAAGAGCTAGTAAAAATCTACACCATTTGATTGCTGTTATATATGTTTCTTATCATTTTGAAAATAGTTGCCTTGCAATTGAATTAGTTGAGTCCAAAGATAGTTGCCTTGCAAATTTATGAAAATAGGAAATAAAATGAACACAAGATGACACAATTTTAAAATATTGTTGTCTTATATATTTAGGCAGATGTTCTTGTAGACTAGTCTAGCCCAAGAGCTGGTAAAAATCTACTCACCATTTGATTGCTGTAATATATGTTTCTTATCATTTTGAAGATAGTTGCCTTGCAATTGAATTAGTTGAGTCCAAAGATAGTTGCCTTGCAAATTTATGAAAATAGGAAATAAAATGAACACAAGATGACACCTTTATAATTATCGGTGAAGATATCTGCCGGCAATGAAGAAAGAAAAACCAAATACTTGGATTAAGGAAAGATTTTTGTTTTCATTTTATATTTTTGCAAATAATTGCATAATGCTGCCACATTTTTTACTTATTTTCGAAGACTTGTATAGGAAATAGTAGCAACACTATGTTATTGTTCTCACTATTTCGTGTACAAATATCTTTGAAGACTGGAAGTAAGTGAAAATAGGGTATTATTTTTTATAATACTGTTTTCAAAAATAATTACAACAATGTTTTCTTGTATTCACTGTCTCATGTTTCACAAGGGTCTTGTTTTCATTGTTTCCTATGCAAATCTTTGAAATCAGGAAATAAAATGGAAACAGGACGACATTTTTGTAATTTGTTGTGAAAATAGGAGATTAAAACAGAAAGTCCTAATCTGTCTCTTACCATTTTTGTTGACATTGTGTGCTATTTTTCCACTTGTCTTGTAATATCTTATTCTAATTTTTATTATGTTTTACAGGATGAGACTTTAATTTCAATGCATTTCTGTGTAATATTATCGTACTTATTTTGATATTGTTGCTATCTTATCCTGTTTGTAGCATGCTTACCATCCAGATGAGGAGTATACCGAGGTGGAAGCCAAACTGAGGGCACATTTGGAGTCTTTCTTAGAAACAGCTAGAACATTCAATTTGATTTACACCAAGGTTTGATCATGCCTTGCTCTAATTTGTTTTGCATTCCCTATCCAATTTATTTGAGTCCAGTCAAATAAATATTTAGTATTAAACATGACAATGAACGATAGAACTATCCTTGCTTTTAATTTCAACTTGTCAGGTTTTTTTACTTCTAAATATCCCATAATTTAAGCATCTAGACCAGAATAGCTGATATCGATGTTGTTCAGATCTTTGTACTGTTAGCACTGAAACTTGTAATTTTCATTGACCCTAGCGAAAACCTGTAATTGACTAGGTATACCTCAGAAATAAAGGTGGGACATAGACATTGAAGGCTTATAACGATAACTAAAATTGTCAGTTATCTTATACCTAGGTGATTTTGATACATTTTGCTGATTATGAAGTAGTGTTGTATGCTTACAGTTCAACGACAAGTGGTGTACTTTAATGTATAAAATTTGTATTCATATTTTGGTATGACTATTAGCTCTTCTCATATATGACAGTGCTATCTCAAACCGTAGTAACATCTGAGGAAAGCTTATAAAAAATTGTTTGTGTAGGAAATTCGTCCATGGACACACATGATGGAGGTTCCACAACTTCATGGATTTGGACCAGCAGCTAATCGTTTATTGGAGGCCTATAAAATGCTTTTGAAGGTAACCTTTTTATGCTCGGCATAAATGTTTTTTTAAAAACATTTGGTACTGTTTAAGTTATTAAAAATTTAAATCAAGTGATGCTGAACATGATTCTAAATTATTCTGTTAGCAGCTAGTTACAGAAATCCTATATCGATTATGACCAAATTATAGTATGTTAGTACTAACCTCATCATATAAGGTGACTTTGGAAGGTTAACTTAAAGTTCACTTTTTAAAATGAACTTAACTTAAAATTCACTTTTTAAAATGAACTTAAAAGTTCACTTTTTATAATCTATCCTAACAAGGTTTGTTGAGTCATAGTATTATGTTATTACAAGATAGTGAGTTGGAGATTTCACATCAACTAGAGGTATGAGAAAATTATAATATATAAATGGTTACAAATCTTACTTTATAAGTCAGTTTTGTGACTTAGTTAGACTTAAAGTTCCTTTTCTAAAACATAATTCTTTTTGTGTGCCTCTCTTAAATCCCTCCAATTTTGCTAGATAGATCGAATTTGCTCATTTTCTGTAACTTTTTTTTTTTTTTTCCTCATCCCCTCTTCATCCACTTCTTTTATTTGCGTCTAGTCTTAGGCTATTAGCCTTATGACGTCATGAATTTCCCATTAATTTTGTGATTGATCAAACTAGAGGCAACAAAGCATGGTGTCTGCAATGTCAAATGTGCATTATTGTAGCATGCCTTTAGGTGCTTGCAGATGTGAAAGGGATAAATAAGTGGGAGACAGTATATGACAATCCCATCTTGAAGTTTAGGTTGATCAAAAGTCGATCCAATTCATGGTTAAATAAAAAGAAACGTGTTTTTGTTGGGTGATCTCATGACTAAACGATATTTATATGGACAGTCATTCTTGTGGCATAATAGCATGATTCAAAATAGTCTTAAAGTTCTAGCGTTTGTATTGATCTTGAAAGAATAGAGAGATCAAATAGATGTCGAAATTCCAAGCTTGACTGACTCTATTGGTGATTCTGTTGCTTGGGTACTTGACCGAGATTTATACCCTATTAAAGGTTCAGCTTAGATTTTACCCCAATTACTAACCATGTTTGGCGGGTCAACTCCTTTTTCTACCTGAACATGTATAGGCAAACACAAGCTCTTTTAAATATAGTCCACTAAGGCTCACCTTTAATGTTTAAGCGGGTTCGACCTCCTTAAGGCTCACCCCAGTAAAGTTTTCTAATTTATGAAACCTAGTAAACCCTATTGTGTAGGCAATATTGGACATAGTATGCATTATTGATAATAATTTTGTTCATATACACACAATATAATATTCTTAATAATGGTTTTTTTAGCAAATATGTCAACACTTTCAATCCAATCTTTTCTTTTTTTTAATATTAAAAGTGTTGGAACACGTTCTTAGCACACTTTACTGTTAGTTAAAATTTATTTGAAAAATTTGCACTAAAAATGTGATTTCTAATAAATTTAAACTCGGAATATTGAAAAAAAGTCGTAATAGAAAATGTGTTGCTAACATTTCTCGGGACAAGTTATCCATTATACTATTGGTTTTCATTGTTGGTGTCTTATGTCAAGTGAGAGAGGAGCTGTTAAAGGAACCGATGTTCTGAGAATATTCTCTTTGCTTTCACTCACTATCTAACTATATTTATGTGCTTATTTGAAACAGTTTTTGGGGAACCTACGGAATCTTAGAGATTCACATGCAGCTCTTGCCTTTGGTTCTTCTGAGACATCTGACGGACCTTCATCAGTAACACGAATAATATCTGAATGTGAATCTGCATTGACAGTCTTAAATCGTGATCTCGGAATTCTCTCTGCTTCCATTGCTCGTGAACAGGGAGAGAAGATGAACATTTGATGAAACATGAAAAACAAGTTACTAATCCTTATTCTTTTGATTTTGTGAACTTGTGCATAATGTTCATATCGTTGACATGACATTGTTGTATTATCCAGACTTATTATTTAGAAATTGCATGTAAGCAAGACTCTGAAACTGGGGCCATGTAAACTCGTTAAAAGTCTTAAGTGTGACACGTAATTTTGACTTGTAAACTAAAGAGAATATTTAATGCACAAATCATTAAAAAACTCAGTCACAGTGTTCAAGTAGTATATAAAGCTCTTAAATAATGTAAAATATGGATAAACTAGATAGAATATCTCATTTTACAATTATCAATTAACCATGAAATTCTCTACTAGTACTATAATTAAAGCAGGTTTTAGCAATAAAAATGTAGGGGGCATATACTGGCACCCAGAGAAATTGTTGAAAATAATATTTTAACTTAGTTGATGAAGGACAACGTTAAGTAGTCGAGAAGGGAACAATAATTGAAGGATATTGTTAACAGAATTGATGTTGACTAATGTTGGATTCAACTGCCTGAGAGACGTTAGGTAAGCAGATAAACTTGTTTGAGTTTAAACAGAATACGCTCCTAAGGTTTTCAGAGTAATTTTGAATTTGAATTCTGAGGAAAATGGTTGAAGACAGCTATAAAAATAGAAAATAAAAAAGTGCAGAGCAATCGGCATATGGAAGATAGAAATTCGTACTAGATTTTTGTTGAAGGCTTTTTTTTTTTTTTTTTCTTGCACTTCCATTATTACTAACTACAGCCCTCAAAATGAGTAAAATACCCCCCTTCCACGACACCACACCACACCACCAGTGCTGTTGACTTAGCCGCTGCTGTCAGTTGCTTCTGCACCTCCATTCTTCAATACACTCTTTAAGAAGAAAAGAAGGTAGAGCATGCCAAAACAGAAAAGCTCATTTTGAAAGGCATCATTTACATTTTAAAATACTTATTCTGGAAATTATTTTTTAGAACGTATTTCACGCATTTCATGTATTATAAGAAGACATGTTATGAAAAGTTATTTTAGAAAATATATATTTTTTAAAACGTTTGTTCCAAAACTTTTATTTCAGAAAAAAGTCATTCAACAATACATTTCATTTGTTTTGGAAAATCTGCTGAAAATGTTGTTCTGAAAATTCCAAAACTTTGTTTTAGAAGATTGGTGGAACACGTAAATTTGGAAGTCACTTTTTACGATAAGTAAAATTATCATTTTAACGTGGGTGCAGTTAAAATTGATGGGGATGCAAAAAAGAAAAGGCTAAAATTGAACTCACAATCTGTTTTTTTCTTTTTTTCCAGTTGGATTGAACAAGTCTATACAAATTGATCGATAGTATGGAACATATATAATATATACATGCACGCAAATGAGAAGTGAAATTACTTTAATAGTTTGGATTGGATTTTGAACCAAAATATAATCCTGATATACGTGTAAGAAGACTTAAATTAACTTAAATATTTGATAGTTTAAGTTTAATAAGACTTAAATCCTTGATAATTTAAGTTGATGAGATTTGAATTTGTTGGATACATACCAGAAAACTTATCATTAATCAAAATTTAAATTTATATTTAACATTCATTAATATTCAATCGGTACACTTCAAAGCTATTTATTACATACTCTCTATATACAAATTAAATTTTTTTTATAAGAACAAATATTGCTAAAACTTCAATAAATAAATGCAAACTAATATATAT
>Ga0123340_1007041_pt1 | contig 10733 bp, 4 predicted proteins | sample SirMexnodulemix_FD_89961 | JGI IMG/M metagenome (GOLD analysis project Ga0123340, IMG submission 89961) | Root nodule microbial communities of legume samples collected from Mexico - Siratro Mexico nodule mix | ecosystem: Host-associated > Plants > Roots > Nodule | place: Mexico: Nepantla... | reverse complement strand
TTATAAAACAAACTAATAACAATTATAAAGATATATTTTATTTTTTAAAGAAAATTACTTCTTGTGTCTCTTTTATCAATTGTTGATTAGTGATTTATATATTAGTTGTCTATTCATTAATTATATACTCATATTGTGAATTTTGGATATTATTTTTCTTTTTTTTTTGTGTTATTTGACAATAACACATAGAAGAACAAACATTTAAAAAAAAAAAAAATACTAGAAGAAGAAGATTTATCATGAGTCGTTTTCAATTAAACGAATATTTCTAAACTTAGATTATTCTTGTACTATGGTTGAAACAATAAAATTTGTATTCTTTAGACATTTTAGGATAGTCAATTAAGAAACTATTAATGGTTCTTGTTCATGTGAATTGTATACTATTACTTCTATTAGACAACCTCAAATATGAAGATAATAATAGTCATTAATATATACCTCTATGGAGATAAAAGCATTGCAAAAAACAAGATAATCACATAAAAGAATGATTAAATGATAATTTTAATAATCTTTAAAAGCCTTTGCGAAATTTACTTGATTAATAAATCTAACACGAGGAGTTGATATATAAAATAATCAGTAAATCATTTAGCCGTGTTATCTTATCATATTTTAAATCAAGTCACATATTTTGACAATGAACTCATTTAGTATTCCTTGGCTGCATAGTCTTCATAATGCAATCATTCATCCATGACAAGATAGTTTTGACATTTGATACCTGTGAACCATGGAAATTTAGGAAATGACAGCAAGCAAAAAAAGAATAATTATGATGAAAAGTTGGAGATGCAAAGAATGTAAAGTGGTCAACTTGTGCCTTAAGGCTTCGGAATTGATTGTTAGAAAAGTGAAACAGATGCATCATAAGTAATGAATACATAACATCACAGCCAGTACATTGCTACCGATCTCAAGACAAATTCCATCTTCCAAAACAAAAAGAAACACAAAATCATATATACATTGAAATGGAACATTATATTTTACTTATAAAATATAAAATCATCATGAATTTTGATTGTATTCGTATGAGACAACTTTGGTGAAGCTACAAATAAATAAACTCAAAGTAAAAAATTGTTCCTCACAGTACAATACATGAAGTATGAGTTACACACGTATTCCACTACATGTTGTGGTAACAGCTCAGGAGACCACTGTAATGAGAAATCTCAAGACTTTAAGAGCCAGTGTCCTCTGCTTGGTTCCATGCTGCACAACCTTTTCCTTCACATGAAGGCCCTTACGACGCCAAATAGAATTTCACAAACAAACAATATTTTACAGTGAACCCTACAACACATGATTTATTTATATATTAAGAAAATAGAATCAATACAATAAACAGAAGAGATTAGATATCCTCTAATAATAAAGCTATGACACAGAAATAAATAAAAGTATTCTTCATAATGTATATATATTCTTGAATATATAACATCTACTCCTTATTTCTATATTTATCAGGATCCATAAGCATGTCTTTGTGTACAAGTTTCGTTAAGTCAACACACCTTATATGCTAAATTCACAAAATTATCAGCCTCCAATGATTTTATAGATTAAGGGTATGCTTCGACAAATTTCTCCATAAGCATTTGTAAGAGAAGAAAAATAAGAAAAAGTTAAATATTCTTCTTCTTGAGCTAAAATCACCTTATGCATAAGCTGAACTATTTTAGCTTACGGGGAAAATTTTTTTTTTTCTCTTAAGTGTTTATGGAGAAGCATGTCCAAACGAACTCTAAATCAAATGACACCAATCCAAAACTTTGACACAATCAATGCCCCTCTATAGAAAATGATTTTGATTAATCCACCATTGAATTGTTATTATGCAGAACTTGCATATCAAATTTAGAAAATTTAAAAAGTAATAACAAAGCATCTGATGAAGTTCGAGCATTTTACTTTTGTTTTGAGATATTTCAATGTTGTAGAAAACATATAGATTAATAAGAAATTTTATGAGCTTGATGTTTATGATGGACACAGTTATGGATTGGCACAAAATTAACTTTGATTTCTCCACGGTACATATCCTAACCCAACCCTGTGATTGCAATAGAAAGAATATATTGGTGACATTCAAAAGAGCATTATTTAAATAAGGTCACTGAAGCATAAGAGTTCATACTTTTACAGCATAGAAAGGTCTCTATCGATTCAAAAGATATCATAAATTACAGTACATTGATTTTTAGCACAATACTTACAGTTCATTAGTACACCTATTTCTGTCTTCGGGAAGAGAATTCTCAAGGTCCGACTGAAGGCTCATCAAATCTGAATGAAGAGCTGATATCTGCTTGACAATGCCAGGAGCTGATAGATATGTCGACAGTGAAACTTGTGTATCTGGGAAAAAAATGTAGAGCACCAGGAAAATGGTACAGGATAGCTTATTAGAAGGATAATAGGAACACTCTAACTTGAATAAATCATAATATTTTGATGAATAAATACTCATTTGAATATATTTATAGCAGGTCTCTAATAGCATGCAAAAAATGATCACTGTCATGTACTCCTCCTTGTTCTTGAATATCAGATGCAGCTTGGATCAGGGTCAGGCAACGACCCTGCAAACCATAAAGGAAAATTCAAAAGATAAAAAGTAGAGGTTTGATGAAAAACTGGACTTTGAAAATAGGGGTTATAAAGAATGCCAGGATAGCATCCTTTAGAAGTTAGATTTAGAAGGTATTTCAACGGCCTTTTAGAGGCTGATTTGACTCCTCTAAAGTGAGAGAAAAATACTTAAGAGGATTATGATAAAATCAATGTTTAAAGGAGCCAAATCCTTTAGTGGCAGAGGACAAAAGGTAGAATTTATATAAGAAACTATACTTAGCATGACTAATAAAACCACATTGCATCTATTTCATGTTAATCATCAATATTTCTTAAGTGCAACCAACAAGTCATGAATGATAAGACCTATCGTCGCATGCCTTCACTTTCACATTGCATTAAACAGATGAAAAATACTTAGGCGCATAATTTCAAAAACATATTTTAATACAGTAATTCTATCTGTTCGTATGATTTCACCATACTACTACGAAAGAAAAAACAAAAACTGGAGCAGAAGCTCCCCAAGCTCAAAGATAACTCTGTGACCCCGTTTCCATATGATAACACTTGTTTTCTCTCCGCAGCTATCTCTCCCCCATTCCAAAGATTTTAAGGTACATGGAAATTGAATTTTGGCAATACAATGCTATTAATTATTTGGGTAATTATATGGACAACTGAATTTTAGTCATCAGTTTCTATTAATCACCAACCGCTTACAACACTACGAATCGAGATTCCTTGGAAAACATTTTTTACTACCTCAAAACCAAAATAACTCATGGAAGTTTCATCATGGTAGCAATGAAAAAGGACGCAGTTAATTATGGTTAGTGGTAGTGGAAGGAAGTGTGACAGTGAAAAGTACAAAAGGGAAAGAAAGGTCATCAAGGGATGGAAACAAAATGAGATTTTCTATTAGTTTGCTCTGTTTCCTCAGAACCAAAACAACTCAACCACCATATATCCCTTCATTAGAAAACTACTCATCAAAACAGACACTAAATGAGAACAAAAGGCATCAAGAAAGGAAGACAGAACAAAGTACATAATGTGGACCTCACGTGACAACTTTATGCAAATGAAAACAACCACCTAACTGAACAGGGAATGCAACACCACATTATGGATTTCAAGGGGTGTTTTGTAGGGTCAAAAATCGGAGGAAGTGCAAGTTTTATATTGCCTAAACATAGGGGCTACCAGTATAATTTACTTTATTTTTAATTCCATCTTAGATGGTATAATTTCAAAGTCATCATTTTAGGTAAAAAAAAAACCGATAAATATATTTCAGGATTTCAAATTTCATATTATAAACATCCAAACAAATCGTTTATCAATTTAAATTCTTTCAAAACAATACATTTTATCAATAAAATTATTTATCCAAACATATTAAGAGAAGATGAAAGTTTCTATAATATAATGAATGTTAAAAGAATTATAGGTTTAAAGGTAAAGAATGATGTATGAAACTAAAATTATAATTGATCATTTGTAGTGTGAGAAGCAATATACAAAGCCTTAATCAGATAACCAGATACAATAAGACTTTTGAACTTGAAATGAGCTTAACTCAACACCAAATGTTAGCTCATGAGATAAGGATTGTCCAAGCCTTTACAAGTTCTCCTCTAACAATATCTATGGTCAATATGAGATCTCAATGCAGCCTCTCACGCCCGAGATTGGGCATCTAGAGCATGGAGATTATAGGACTGGATTTCATATTGCACAGGGAAGGCTCAAAGCCAAATAGAATTTTGAAAAAATAAGGATAACCCAAATGTAGATCTATGATCTAATACATCTTCAATTTTAGTTGAGCCTAACTCAGTAGAGTATTTCTCAAGCCTATATAAACTCTTCCATGGTCATATCCACGTCGATGTGAGATCTCAATAAATACTAACAACCTATAACCCAATATCTTAACACTCACTCTCAAGTTTAAGCTAGTTATGAGTAGCAAACTCAAACGGAAAGTAAACACAACCAAGGCCCAAAACAACTCAGTCAACCATGACAAATACGTAGAAAAATAGCATACCCCTTGAATAACAAACTCAATTTAGTACAATTTTTTTTCTGAAACCTTTATCAGAAACTTATGACAGATCCAAACAGCCTGATAGAATATGTAAATTCATTGACCTTAGAGAAAGAGTTAAGTAGTCTGAACTGTTTCATTATTATTTGATTTTATTATTGAGAAGTAATTTATAGAATACAGAGATAGAGTTCTAGCTCTACTAAATGAAAGCTGTCACAACTAATTCAAAAGCTGTCTATCATAACTGACAGAGGTAGCTCTAAGGTATTCACTGGTCTACATTACTTGGAGTGTGACCTATACAACATAAACACTATCTATCAGAAGAGCAGACAAGAAACTGCAACCCAATTTAAAAGTTAGCTATGACTGAACAGATACTTGGATAACCAATCTAAAATTGGAGAATGCACACAAAAATCTAATCAGCATATCCCAACACATTAGGACATATTTATAAATAACAATCATAGTAAAATTAGATGGCTAAACTTACTGCTTTCTGCCAATTAATGTAGTACTCTTGTCGCATGACCTTCAAATCATAATCACCAAGAAGATAAAAAGGAATCATTCAAAACACAACAAATTAATAAAATAAAATTGAATTTCTTCCCAATAGTTGAGAGTTGAGAAAATACCTTGTAAAATGTATGTCTCTTGGAGTTGAGCTAGCTCCCAGCACAAATCTGAAATAGTCTGAAAAGGGAAGAAAATGATAAGGCATTGGGACTTAGTTTTAATAATAATAAGTGTCCTTTGAAAGCTTCAATAGAGAATAATTAAGTATTTTCGCTTGTATAGGAGTTAAGGGACAATTAGGTCGTGTTTGCTAGTTTTCTGGACAGAGATAACCTTTCTAACTCTGGGAGAGAAAGATTGATGTAATTTCCGTAATCAGGTGATTTAATAATATTATCTTTTTCAAATTGGTGATCTACTACTACTTATAAATACAACAACCTTAATATCTATTCGTATTCTATCTGATACTACACATTTTAGACACATCAAATGTACAAGACAAGCTGAACATGTACTCAATCTCTTAGTGTGTCATTGTGATGTCAATATAACAAAAAGTGAGCAAATAATATTCACTAATCGAGAAATAACCATAAAACAGAAGAATAACAATCTAGATTACATACATCTCAGCTCTTGATGCATGGACTAGAATGAATTTGTACTTTCTTCCTTCTCTAACCTGCAGAAGCTGTTCAAAACTATCAAAAAGCATACATATGCTTGAGCGCTGAAAGCTTGTGAATTGTCAAGCATACTGAAATCAATTTTTCAGGGAAATTGAAACACTTTAACACAAAAGCTTAATAAAACTTACATGGTTTCACAAAATTATGCATTGTTTACTATTTGATCCATTTACTCATTTAGTACTTGTGAACCATATAGTTTTGGCAATGAACTCATTTAATATTCCTTGTCTGCATGGAATCAACTTTGATAATATAGTTTTGACATTTGATACTTGTGAACCATGGAAATTTACGAAAGAAATCACAGCAAGCAAAAAAGTATAATTATGATGAGAAGTTGGAGATGCAAAGAATGAAAAGTGGTCAATTTGTGCCTTAAGGCTTCGGAATTGATTGTCAGAAAAGTGAAACAGATGCATCATAAGTAATGAATATAACATCACAGCCAGTATATTGCTACCGATCTGAAGACAAATTCCATCTTCCAAAACATAAGAAACACGAAATCAAACATACATTGAAATGGAACATTATATTTTACTCATAAAATATAAAATCATCATGAATTTGAATGTATTCGTATGTGACAAAACTTTGGTGAAGCTACAAATAAATAAACTCATCATAATGAAAATTGTTCCTAACGGTAAAGTACATGAAGTATGAGTTACACACATATTCCACAACTACATGTTCTCGTAACAGCTCAGGAGAGCACTGTAATGAGAAGCCTCAGACTTTACGAGCCAGTGTCCTCTGCTTGGTTCCATGCTGCACAACCTTTTCCTCCACAGGAAGGCCCTTACGACGCCTGACTGCATCAATTAACTTTCTGGCGGTATTTGGAAGAACACTAGAACCATCTCCAAACTCCTCAATTTCCTCTTCTGTTTTAGGTACAAAGAAAGGATCCTCAGAAAGTGCTTCCCAGTGGCTAAGGACAAGGAGTGCACTTGCAGCACCAGAAGTCCACCTTCTAAGCTCATCAGCGAAACCAAAGCTCTCAGAAACAGGAACATATGCATGGACAGTGAAGAAAGGGGAACCTTCTTGCATCTCTTCCTTCAAAACTCGGGCCCGTCTTCGGGAAAGTACAGCATACATGGGACCCAAATATTCAGTAGGTGTATTCAACTCACAAAAGTACATTGCTTCTACAAGCCGTGGCTTATTCTGAAGCACAGCGGCTCTACATGCATCTTTGACAGTTGCTATTACCTGCCCCGCAAAAATGCCATACTGCTCAGATTGCTGGGGTGTTTCAGATTCATCATTCTGCCCTGAAAATGGAGATATGCGAGCCTCAACAACAAACGCCAAACCCCACATAGGTTCATCACACAAGGGTCCGGCTGAAGTGGCCAGTTGGAACCCAGAGATTACACTACTCTCAAGGTGTTCAGCGTCCATGTACAAAGCTTGGCTTTCAGTTGAAGACTTCTCAGCAACTGAGTCACTGGTACTACAATCGGCCACAAAACCCAACCTCTCCGATACTTGAGAACAACCACGTATTAAGACAGAGCTATCGGTACTTTCTGCTTTGATATCAGGAGTAAAGAGTAGGTTAGGACCAATCTGCCTTGGACCAAGGGCCCATATCCTCCTCAAAACCTTTAGCCACTTCAGTTTACATTTCTCAGCATGGTCCTTGTCATCTTCATTCCTGCTAAAAATATCACCCTCCACTGCATCCAATATGCGTTTTTTTAGCACTTCAACTGGGTTTTCACTTTCAAGAATACTTGGTCTCTGGGTTTCCAAACTTTTTAATGTGTGCCCCGAGTTTACTCCAATGATATCTGCAAGTAAATCAGAGCTTTCATCGAGCACCTTCGTCAGAGAAGGTAGAAGTTTCATCACCTGCACCCGAACAACACATCTTCCATTGGGTGTTGTTTTTTCAACATAATCTGATCTCCTGCTAAGAACTTTCAAATTTTCCATCACGTTCAATACCTCTCCCTCGATGGTTTCTTTGTAGGACACAAGAGGTGGAGAGACCTCCAAGCTTATCTTCGCAAACCTATCCTTCAAATCCTTTATGCACCTCTCAAGATGAACTTCTCCAGCAGCAGCAAGAACATGCTCTCCCCTAGAAGACACTGTGACCTCAACAAACGGATCAGCTCGATTCAGAAGCCTCAAGCCCCTCAGCAACGCACCCACATCAGCAGGGTCGGACGGCTCAATCGCAACTCTCAAAGTAGGGGCAACTTGGAATGCCATACTCGAAAAAGGCCAACAATTCCTGGTGGAAGAAAGAGTAGCACTCTTCAATATATGCTGTCCAAGACCTGCAATGGCAACAATATTCCCTGCCTTGGCAGATGACACAACTTTCAACCCTTGCCCCATCATCAAATACAACGATTTCAGCTCAGCCTCCTGTATATGCTTCTGCATCGATTCTCCTTTCAACGGATCGTACAAGGCTGAAAGCACAAAAACTCTCTGCCCCGCATGCAAAACCCCACTAAAAATCCTAGCAAAAGCCAGAAAACACTCATCGGAATCACCCTCCCCTTCATCACCATAACCATTGCCAACCTCCCCCCTATGTCCGGGCAGCATCTTGACCGGCAAAGCAAACATCTTTGACACGAAAGCCACACAAGGAGCCTCATCCCCGCAGTCACACCCCTCCACCGCCTTCCTCGCCATCTCCGCCTCCTCCACCACTCCCTCCTCCACCACATCCCCAACAACCTCCCTTTTCGGAATCAACCTCGATATCCGAAACGCCTGTGCCGCAACCGGGTCCGGCAGGCACCTAACCACCATCGACAAAACCGCCTCCGACAGCGGAAGCCACCGGCTCATAACGGCCTGCAGCACGACCTTCACGTCCTTATTCTGCAGCTCGCGCGGTGGCACGGACAAACTAAACGACCTAATAACCTTCTCCACCAGCCCCTTGTCCCCCTCCAACGCCCCCTGATAAACCTGCCACAAGGGTTCCAACACAAACTGAACAAACATAGGTTTCTTATTAGAACCAGCGCCTTTCTTCCCCACAATCATCTTCGTCTTAGGGTTAAAATACCTAGGTCCCCACAACGCTCTCAACAACGCATTCACACTCGCCCCAAGCTTGGACGCATATATCTCCGCAAACTCACGAATCCCAAACCCCCATCCGTCTAAGGCGCAAGCGAATATAACATTCCCCTTCTGCGGCTGAAAAACGTCCTCGTTATCGTCGTAATCCTCCAGAGTCTCACCAGTGGTGTCGGTTCCGGTGCCGGCGAGTAGAGAATCGACGTCGGAGAGATATTTTTCGGATTTGTAAGCGCTGACTATTCCGTTGACCTCGTGCACGATTCGCAATAGGCGCGTGTAGGCTTCGGAGGGAGTGAGTTTGAGTTCGGTGATCAAGCGATCGATCTTGTTGAGGACGAGGCAGGGGGTGAGGCGCTCGATCCAGCACTGGCGGAGGACGGCGTGCGTCTGGATGTGGACGCCCTCCACGGCGTCGACCAGAAGGAGCGCGCCGTCGCTGAGGCGCGCCGCCGTGGAGACCTCGCTACAGAAGTCGATGTGACCGGGGGAGTCGATGAGGTTCACGGCGTGGCCGCGGTAGCGGAGGAGGATGGAGGAGCTCTTCATGGTGATGGCGCGCCGCTGCTCCTCGTCGAGGTAGTCCATGAAACGCACGCGCCCGGCGAGCTTCGGGTGAACGACGCCGCCGCCCGCGGCGGCAATTAGGTGGTCAGCGAGGGTGGTCTTGCCGTGGTCGACGTGAGCGAGGATGCAGATGTTGCGGATTCGATTGCGGTCGCAATCACCATCGGAACTTCCCTCCTCCATTTTCGAATCTGAAGAAGCACTTCAAGACAATAATTTATGTACTCTAACGCGCGTTTGCTCAATAAGAACGTCCATCCAAACGTGCTGCCAATATCTGATAAACCCTAAAACGCAATTTCAAGAGAAATAAGAAGGACTACATATCATGCTTCAAACTTAAAGTGTTATTATATCTTTGTACAATACATTTTCTAACATATTTTTGTCTTTTTTTCTTTGAAAATAGATTATAAGCAATTTTCCCTTAGATTTGAAAATGGCTTATAAGCAATTTGTTCAAGTTACTTTAAGATTAAAGTAGGCAGAAATATACGTCATATAATGGATCTAGAGTGTTCATGCCCATTGAGTTTAAGTTTGGAATAAAATCTAGTTTCTTATATGCTACAATTTTGTTAATATTCATTACAATTACCTTTTGTACAGGTAAATTTCTTAATATTTATTACAATTTAGCTTTTGCATAGGTAAAATAAGGCTTTTCGCCTCAAAGTCTCTAAAGCTTTCTAATTTTTTTTATTTTTTTTTTATATTTTAACAAATTTACATTATTTATTTATATGTTTTTTCATTAACTAACTTTTCCACTAATCTCTTTTCTTTCTTTGTCTCTTTTCATAATATTATTTTAATTTGTTTTCAATTCCAAATTTGTTCATACTGTGTGCATTTATGTACGCGTTCATAATGTGTATTTTCGCACCTGTCTTTAGTTGGAGACTTGGAAAGAGTTTATGTTCACTTTTTCTCTTTTTGAATGCATCTATATTAGATAAAAATAATATAAGATTGATGAAGTGATCTCAAATTTTTTTTTATTGTTTAATTAATCTTAAAATAATTTGTGAGGATAATAGGAAGAGAATTTAGAATTTATAAATTATATTTAAAGACTTACCAAAGGACAAAATTAAAAAAATAGTAAGAGACTTGAAATTTCAAGACAAGATATTACGATCAAGTTCATTCTCTTGACAATTATGTTTTATCTTTTTAACTTAATCTCATTTTATATACCTATAAGTTATATTCAATGTGATATATATTATAGTTTTTAATTT
>Ga0123340_1007035_pt1 | contig 10738 bp, 3 predicted proteins | sample SirMexnodulemix_FD_89961 | JGI IMG/M metagenome (GOLD analysis project Ga0123340, IMG submission 89961) | Root nodule microbial communities of legume samples collected from Mexico - Siratro Mexico nodule mix | ecosystem: Host-associated > Plants > Roots > Nodule | place: Mexico: Nepantla... | reverse complement strand
TTTTAACATGAATTAAAACTTAAGTTTTTCTAATTCTTATTTTAAGATAATAAATAAATAATTAATACATTTATTTCAAAACATGACACCACACAGTGATAAATAACATATGTGAAAGTTAAAGGCAAATAACGAAGATAACGGACAGAGGAGAAAAAAAAAGACAAAAATGTTATGATTGATGTAAAAAAGAAGAAACATCACAAGAATGTTTAAATTTATTTGTCTAGAGTTAGAGTTGAGATGTGATAAATGTTATGATTGATATGAAGAAGACTCACATGTTCATATTGGTTTATTTCATGTTAATATTGAGATGCAATAAAGGTGAATGTTAGAGGCAAATGATAAAGAATAACTGAAAAGACTCTTGATTAAATAAAAAGAAAGATAGAGAAGAGAAATAAAGGAGAGATGAGAGAGAATAAGAACAAATAACACTCTGACATCACAATAAAATATTATTCTTTTTGACACATATGAGTGTCAAATGAATATATTGACACATAAAAATGTCAAAATATCACTTTTTTTTGACCTTATCTCAAAACAATAGTAATTAAATGGTTTGGAGTGCTTTTTGTCACTTGACAATTGTTCTTTAAATTATTTTTACATAGAATTCTCAATATTAAAGGTAATACAATTTCAATAAATAAAATAAAGAAATTTAATTTTATCAAAGTAAACTGTTTTATTACAAAAACTTTTTATGTCACTTATAATTTATAATTAGTAAACAAAGTTCATTATTACTAAGTTAATTTTAGCTTGAGTATTATTTGATAATTGTGATTATGAGTTACAATAAAATAAGTTAAAAAATAATGATAACTCTTAAGAAAGATTAAGAGAGATATGAATTTGAGAGGTAGTTTATAGACACTTTCTATTTGAGGGGTAGTTTATAGAGTGAAAGTTTTACAATAGTGGTGTACTCTCCTTATATTATATAATACTTGATAATTTGAAATAATAACATGTGTACGTTGATATTCTATTTGAGGTTGTTAGTTGGTTATATATTGTGAAAATAAGTAAAAACACAAGAAGAAATGGTTGAATTATGTTTTAAAAATTCTGAAAACTTTTTACAAAGCTTCATCAAATAGACAATTAGAGATACAGATGCTTTATAAAATCTTGTTTCATAAAATTCTCCTTCTTACATTATTTATTGATAAATAATACATAATATAAAAAGATAAGAGTTTAGAAAGATTTAGGCAAGCTATATTTATATTGACTTGTTTGATTATAGACTATGTCTAATTTTTTATCAACATAATTAAGCTCCACTAAGTAGACAAGTGATGTAAAGATAAAAACGAGTATTATTTGAATCTCACCTACTTTTGGTTAAAATAACTGAGTATTATTTGGACATGCAATCACTATTGACTAAACTCCTAAGTATTGTTTGAAACGAAGTTACTCCTAGCTAAACTACTAAATTGTTTAGAATGAAAACACTTCTAACTAAACCTAGTATTATTTGGAACCTAACCACTTATGTTTAAGTCACTTAAGTATTGTTTAAGTATTTTTGAAACGTAGTCACTCTTGACCAAACCCTTGAGAATTGTTTAGAACACAACCACTCAGTGCTAAACCCTTAAGTATTGTTTGTAATGCATCCACTCCCAACTAATCGTTGAACATTGTTTGATATGCAGTTACTCTTGACTAAACCTGAGTATTATTTGAAACCAATTAACTCTTTGCTAAACTACCTTAGTATTGTTTTGTTTAGAATGTGATTATTCCTGACTAGAACTGAAAGGTTTAAAAAAAAAGAAAAAAAGTGATCTACAATATCATAAGAGCATTCACTAAAAAAAAGTAATATCTAACAATAAATACAATGAAAAAACACACCCTTCTAGATTGTTATTGAACATAAATAATATTCTTTTTAGTATTCTTCTTGACACCTACAAATCAAAGAATACATGTACACATATTTTGTTGTATGATGTTTTGATAAACATAATCTAAAAAGTAATTTGAATAATAACTCTAACATTTTTTTAGTTGTTTTTAATGAACATACTTAAATAAAAAATTAATTCATCAAAATTAAATATTATTTATTATGATTAAAGTTATAAATTGTTTAAATCATCTATGTATAAAAAAATATTTTTTATTTATAAAAACTAAACTCTCTTTAATTAGATTATTGAGATAAAATCACTTAAATCATATTCTCTAATAATTAAATTTGTCTAATAAAACACTAATAATTAAAAAAATGAAATTAATTAGAAAGATTGAAATTTCCTCATAATTTTTTTCACATATAAAGATGTGAATATGAATCCCTAATCACATACTTTATATCACCAAGCATTACCAGCTAGTATTTTACTCATTTAGACATTGCTTTAACTTTTGCTAACAAATATATGAATTCATCACTGATAAAATCATATGAAAAATAGTAAAATTGGAAATCGTTTTAAAAAATAAAAATAATGTTTAACTTGGATACGCAATAAAAATAATGCTACAAGTAAGACGAAAATAAGTATAGTTCTTTAACTTTATACGTTCACTGATTTTCATATGAATAAAATTAAGTATACCTAATTGACTTCATTTTGAAAAAGTGTATACACATTTTAGTGGAAACCCATGTTTAAACCGTTGATTATAAATATTTTGATGGCAAAACATGTAAAGTAGAATTGATTGAGAATATACTTCAAAAGTCATTTCACTGAAGGTAGATATACCTTTGAAGACCATTAACATGTTTGGTTATGATTATGAACGTTATTTATGACGTTAAAGTATAAGCTACTATTTTCAGCTTTTGACTTCCTGTGTGTTTGATTTAAAAACAATGAAAATAGAAAAAAAAATAGATAAGAAAGAAAATTAAATATTTAATTATTTAATATAGTAGAAATCAAAAGTGGTATAATTTAATTATTTTGATAAAAATTATTAAAAATAAATGAAAAATAGTAAACGGAATCTTACTGTTTTTTAAATTATTTTTCCTCATTTCGCTTCAATTAAAAAATAAAATAATTATTTTTAATCCCTCTTCTCTTCTCCTCTCCCAAAAATAGAGGTACGCTTTTAACATGTTGGATGAAGTAATAAATGATGCAATCAAATAAATCCAATAGAGTAATGTAATTATTAGTCGGGTAGCAGAAATAATAATAACTAACAAGAGCTTATTTTTATTTTTTGATAGTTTTTTAGCTTCAAGAATTTTATTATTTTACTGTTTTTGCGTGTGATCTTATCTGCCAACTCACTCATAAGAAAAATATCTTTTTAATCCATCTATAATGGGTAGGCCATGCTTCAATATTATATTCATTTTTTTATTTTATTATTTCATTATACATTATATCATTATATTTTCTCTTTCCTTGTTAATTAAATAAAAAATATAATTAAAAGAAATTATGTTATCTTGAAATTTAAAAGTAATAAATAAAAAGTGATTAAAAAATGGACAATTAAAAATGAAGAAAAAAAGTAATAGGTGGTTCTAACTGGCACTGAGGAGCAAGACTTTGGTTGTCTTTAAATAGGTTTTGATTTTATTAGTAAGGAATAAGAAAAATGAAGAGAATCATTTACTCAAGTCAAATTAGTCCAAGACCAGGATTCACGTCACCAAAGTTATCGGAGTAGAAACAAATGGCAAAGATCTCAATAACAATTGTTAAAAACTAAAGATATTTATTCAGAAAAAAGAGACAAAGTTATCTGTGGAAGAAACAAGTGGTGTTGTGTTTGTTGTCAATTCATGTAAATTCCCGGCACAGAAGAAAGCCCGTGAGTGAAATTTCTTGGTTTTGGTAATCCGTGAACCAGTTTCTTAACAGAGGAGGAAATGGAAAGAAAAGGGAAAGCAAAACTTGGTTGGCTAAGAGACGCTAAGGTCCAAGCCATACCTAACTAAAATATCTCTGACTCAATAAAGTTGAAGTGGAGTTTGTCTAAGTGGACACTACAAATAAATACCCGTGATCCAAACACTAGTAATTTACAATATCTTAGAGTTTCACCTTATCTTCACCATCTAGCGTCTAGCACGATATGCATGTAGGAATGGCGTAAACAGAAATGGTATATAAAAATATAGGTAAAGGGACGCAGTTGAAGGTTAGTAGGTAAAGGATTGGTGTATGAAGTAACGTTTGGAGAACGTGCTACTGTGGCAGATCCTGTGAAGATTTTTGCACTATGTAATGTTTTTAATAATTATTAAAATATATATTTTTATGTTTTATTTAAAAATAAATAAGTTGTATTAGAAGGGAAGGCGATTTTAATTAAAATCATGTAATGGTGAAAATACCCGTGTGAAGGGTCCTGCTAAAAAGGCAGAGCATAATGCTTTCGTCAGTGAGAACAGGTAGAAAAAGCAAGAGAAGTAAAATAAAATAATAATAAGTGAGGGAACGGTCATAAACGCACATGTGAACTAAATCAAACGCCTTAAATGAGCTAATTGGATGTCTCGTATCATAGTTCCCTCTTTCTCCTCCTTTTGTCTCGAACGCAATTATTTAGAGAAGCAGACAACCACCCACCGCTTCCTTACTTTTTTCACAACTATGCTAAACTGGCACACTCCCATAAAGTCTGCATTAAAAACACCACTCCTTAAAGCCACCACATCTATTTTCACTTCCCTCTACCCTGCTCCCTCACTCTCACCAATGGCTTGCATACCCAACTCTTTGCCTCTGCTTCTCCTTCTTCTCTTTCTGGGTCGCTACGGTGCGGCCCAGGCAGCAGAACCGGAGAAGGCTACCTACATTGTACACGTGGCAAAGTCGGAAATGCCCCAAAGCTTTGAGCACCATGCGGTGTGGTATGAGTCGTCGCTCAAATCTGTGTCTGACTCAGCGGAAATGATTTACACCTACGATAACGCCATCCATGGATACGCGACTAGGTTAACCAAGGAGGAAGCGCGTTTGCTGGAAAGCCAGACTGGGATTCTGGCGGTGTTGCCGGAGATGAGATATGAACTTCACACAACCAGGACGCCGCAGTTCCTGGGTCTCGACAAGAGCGCGGACTTGTTCCCCGCGTCGAGCTCCTCGAGTGACGTCATCGTCGGAGTCCTGGACACTGGCGTTTGGCCCGAGAGCAAGAGCTTCGACGACACGGGACTTGGACCTGTTCCCAGTACCTGGAAGGGTGAGTGCGAAGCGGGAACAAACTTCACCGCTTCCAACTGCAACAGGAAGTTGATCGGAGCCAGGTTCTTTGCGAAGGGTTGCGAGGCCATGCTGGGTCCCATTAACGAGACTGAGGAGTCGAGATCCCCTCGCGACGACGACGGTCACGGCACGCACACCGCCAGCACAGCGGCGGGGTCGGTGGTTTCCGGCGCGAGTCTTTTCGGCTTCGCCTCTGGGACCGCGCGTGGGATGGCGACGCACGCGAGAATCGCTGCTTACAAGGTTTGCTGGAAGGGAGGGTGTTTCAGTTCGGATATTCTTGCGGCGATTGAGAGCGCGATACAAGACAACGTTAATGTGTTGTCTCTGTCGCTCGGTGGTGGAATGGCTGATTATTACAGAGACAGTGTTGCTATTGGTGCTTTTTCCGCGATGGAGAAAGGGATTTTGGTTTCTTGCTCCGCTGGTAACGCGGGTCCTAGTCCTTACAGCCTCTCAAACGTGGCACCATGGATTACTACCGTGGGTGCTGGCACTCTGGATCGTGATTTCCCTGCTTATGTCTCTCTAGGGAATGGACTTAACTTCTCCGGCGTCTCGCTCTACCGAGGTAACGCTCTACCTGATTCCCCGTTACCGTTTGTTTACGCAGGGAATGCCAGCAACGCTACGAACGGGAACTTGTGCATCACGGGAACCTTGTCGCAGGAGAAAGTAGCGGGAAAGATTGTGTTATGCGACCGTGGATTAACTGCTAGAGTACAGAAAGGTTCAGTGGTGAAAGCCGCCGGAGCTTTGGGCATGGTGTTGAGCAACACCGCTGCCAACGGCGAGGAGCTGGTGGCTGATGCTCACCTCTTGCCGGCGTCGGCAGTGGGGGAAAAAGCCGGAGACGCCATCAAGAAGTATTTGTTTTCCGAGGCGAAACCGACGGTGCGTATTTTGTTCGAGGGAACTAAGGTGGGGATTCAGCCATCACCGGTGGTTGCGGCGTTTAGTTCAAGAGGTCCCAATTCAATCACGCCTCAGATCCTGAAACCAGATCTGATCGCTCCAGGTGTCAACATCTTGGCGGGGTGGTCGAAGGCCGTGGGTCCCACGGGGTTGCCCGTTGATAACAGGCGCGTGGATTTCAACATCATCTCTGGCACCTCCATGTCTTGCCCTCACGTGAGTGGTTTAGCCGCTTTGATAAAATCGGCTCACCCTGAGTGGAGCCCAGCCGCGGTTCGATCGGCTCTGATGACAACAGCTTACAGCGTATACAAAACCGGTGCGAAGTTGCAAGACAGTGCAACGGGAAAACCCTCGACGCCGTTCGATCACGGAGCGGGACACGTGGACCCGGTGGCTGCCCTTAATCCAGGACTGGTCTATGATCTAACGGTGGATGATTATCTTGGTTTTCTCTGCGCGTTAAACTACTCTGCCTCTGAAATCAACACCCTGGCGAAGAGAAAATTCGAGTGCGACGCAGGCAAGAAGTACAGTGTGAACGACCTGAACTACCCGTCGTTTGCGGTGTTGTTTGAATCAGGGAGTGGGTCCGGGGTGGTTAAGCACACTCGGACTCTCACTAACGTGGGGCCCGGGGGAACATACAAGGCTTCAGTGACGTTAGACACAGCCCCAGTGAAAGTCGCGGTTGAACCGGAAGTGGTGAGTTTGAAGGAGAATGAGAAGAAATCTTTTGTGGTGACATTTACTTACTCGGCTAGCGCACAAGAGAAAGTGAATGCGTTTGGACGGTTGGAATGGTCTGATGGGAAGCACGTGGTCGGGGCCCCGATTTCAATTAACTGGGCTTGATGCTAACAGCTGGCAGCTGAGGTTGATCTAAGGTTCATCACTCACTCGAAAGAGGGGTGTGTCTTGATTGGCTACTCATTTTACTCTATAGTATTATATTTAGCTTTTATCCAGCTGCAAATTCGCCATAGCTGGCCCCTTATGCTTGGTTGGAGTTGGTCTGTTTGCTCCCCGCCATGGTAGAAATGGTGCAAGCCAACAATAAAAATTGGCTCCATTTTCTCCACTGTACAGCCTCTCCTAATCATTCATTCATCAATATTTCTTTCCGCCCATTTACCATCTTTCCATTTTCACACGCCATAAAGCTAGGGACCATTAATGCTATTCAAACTAGCCCTTTTAATTCCGACAAACTTCACTGCCTTTCTCCCAACGGTAAATTTATAGATAACAGCTACTACATCACGTAAAGATCTATTTAAAGAAAATAATACAATTTTAGCATAATCACTTATTTGTTCATTGAACAAATTTTTTACTCTCCTAATCTAAATATTGTGCTTTTCATTAATATTATTTTTAATCTACCTAGTTTATTAGACCGTAATGAGTACAGAATTTTTAAGATAGTTTATATAGGGATAAAAATTGTATTTCTAGAAATTTTAAGTATAAAGATAAAATACGTATAATTTGGATAATTATAAGGGCTAATGGAATGTTTAGACATGAAGCATTTGTTTCTGTGCTCAAAGTTTAAATTTGTTTAACAAGTGAATGCAGAAGTTTAAAACAATTCTCCCACACGTTTTTCCTATATATGTTTCTCAAAGATACCCCTCTTGGGAATAGATGCCAAAAAATGTTTTCGAGGAGTTGTTAGATGTCCTATAAAATCAATTTTAGAATGCATTAAATACATTTTTAAAATTTGGTTTACGTTTGGGAAATCGGAGGGAATGTGTGCGACAATGGCAAAAGGAATGGTTGAAACATTGGTGAAGAGGAGCGAAGGAGAGATTGTGCAAGAAATGGAAAGGTGTTGAGACGAAGGGTGAGAATGGAATCAGATGAATTATTTAACATTAATTGCAAAGACGTGTCAGTAGATTTTTAAACTTATTAGATTATTTGTCATTAGTTATGCAATTTTTTTTTCTTCTAAAATTATTTAATCATACTCATAATTCAGTTTGTCAAATTAGTATTTTTACTTTTATAAAATAGGAAACAATTTGGAAAATTTAGATCAACAATCAATTTAATTTTTAAATTATCATAGATAATGAAAACAATTCTATTGTTAGTAAAAAAAGAGAAAAAATCAAACATTACACATACCTTGTATGAGTTCAAACTAAAGGATACTCACAAACCCTCTAATTTTAAAATACACATTTTACACATTTTACCTCTATTACGTTTTTAACAAAATAGTACTCATTTTTTCCTTTTTTAAATAAATATTTTTATTAAATAATGTTTATCTTTTTTTAATATAATGATTAAAATATAAATAAAAAAATATAATAATTAAGCAAAAAAATAATTTTCATAATAAAAACTTCATTGACTTAATTATGAGTGTCTTCTAATATTTTCTTACATTACATTGAGAACACTTTAATTTTAAAATAAATATTTATTTTATAATTGTTAATAACATAACAGTTGATGTAACATTCCACAAACTACTTTATCAATACACTTATCATAAGATATATACATAAACAGTCAAGTGTCTAAGTTTTTTCAATAATTTTTTTATAGAGAATTATAATATATACATATTTAAAAAAATTAATGTTTCACAGACAAACAGTGTACACACACGCAGACCCACCCACATACACAAATCAATATATATTTAATTTTTTTATATGAAATTGGTCTTTATATAAGTTAATAACTTTATATAAAGGTTTATAGGTATGTGGCAGACTTAAAAAAGTACATAAGAGACTAAAAAGTTAGACTTAAATCGCTGGATTGTAAAATAAAATGAAAAACTTAGGGTGTAAGATTGTGAAAGTTGGAAATCTGTTCATAACGTCTATCTATTCATAGGATTCCTTCTACATACTGTGTATTGAAAGTTTGAAACGTAAGAAACCTTTGCGCAATGCATGAGCCATTATCACTGACTAGTGCCAGTGGATTTCAACAACTCTGAGAGGACATAAATGTAGTATAACTTTTTGTTATTTATAAATGAGTATAGCGATCTATCGTGTCGTGTTCTGAGATCGCTGTAACTTTCAGACCTGCTTAATATGGCCAAGGGTTGTGACTCTTAAAATTTTGCCAATGTGACAAAGACACTTCTTAAACGGGTCTCCTTTTTTCCTGATCACGTACGGATCCAATGTTTCAACTATTATGATTATTCTCTTCCAATTGTTGCAAGTACTTCTAAAAGAATAAATATAGAAATAGATACTCTAATGTTGATTGTAATCATAGTTTATAATGAGTTTTCATAAAATACTAATTTGAGCTTGTCAAAATCTTACAGGAGATATATACTTAAGTGCACATGAGAATCATGGCCATCATCATGTGACGAATAATGGGTGGTTGAAACTGTTGACTATTTTAGGAAAAGGTTCTCAAAAAAGTCTGTTAAATCCCAAGGCATAGGCTTATAAGGTGAATGAATCCTTAAAACTAGTTCCTGCATTCACTAATTCCATACAATATGATAAAAGTAGCTAAACTTGCCTTAGCATTACAGGAAAAGGGGAATAGAAAGATACGTAGTTAGTTTAAGTTGAGAGTCTAGCCTTAAATAATAAATTAATTTTATTTAGTCAAGGGTAGAATAATCTAATATATAAAATATAAAAAAAATATTTTTTTCCATATAATGGGGTATGCACAAATGAAAGTCGTAAGTACACGTGGTGTGGAGAAGCATATGGAGAAAGAGGTTGTTGTCCATCGATTATTTGTGGATAGAAACAACAAGGTCTCTTAAAGCTGCCACGTTTCTCTGAGATTTGTGGGGATGAGGACGTGTGTTAGAATGAGAGAAGTGGCAGAGAAGGTAGAAAATAGAAGTATCCTATATAAAGAAAGGTTGAAAATGGGAAGGAAGGAAGAGAAAGATGGAGAAGGAAAGAGGAAAGGAGAAAAAGGGAGAGAGTGAGTCAGGGCTTGAAGGGCTTCCAATAGAGGACAGTCCCTACCTGAAATACAAGGATTTGGAGGACTATAAGCAAAAGGGTTATGGCACACAGGGGCATAAGGAACCAAAGACAGGTCGAGGTGCAGGAGCTACTGAAGGACCCACTCCCTCTGGGGCTACACCCACCTCTCAGTCCCAAGCCACTGCAACTGCTGCCACTAATCACAAAAAATGAGTCCCTTAATTTGCACCACCTCCTTGCCTAATAACATCTTAGTCATTTGTATTATTACACGTTTTAAATTTGTCTTTAGTCTGTTGTACTTTTCTTTTGGATGATGACATGTTGGTAAATCCTTTTTTTGTTGTTGTTGTTGCAGATTTAGATCTTTCTCATGATAGGATAATGTTGTAGTCGTGATACCATGGATCCAAATGATACTTCTTCTCTTATTACAGTTTTTTTTTTTTCTGTTAATTAGTTATGTTACGTCTTTACAAATATGAAAGGTAGTTTGGTAATTCGATCAACTTACAGCGATTGGATCTAGATTTCTTGGATTTGGGTGTTGTTTATGAACACAAAATTTTACTGAAAGAGTTAATTTTGTTTTAATTATTCTCAAATTTTATTGTAATTATGTTTTAAAATTTATTAAATTCTTAAATATAATTCTTTTATTAACTTTGATTT
>Ga0123340_1007034_pt1 | contig 10738 bp, 5 predicted proteins | sample SirMexnodulemix_FD_89961 | JGI IMG/M metagenome (GOLD analysis project Ga0123340, IMG submission 89961) | Root nodule microbial communities of legume samples collected from Mexico - Siratro Mexico nodule mix | ecosystem: Host-associated > Plants > Roots > Nodule | place: Mexico: Nepantla... | reverse complement strand
GTTATTTGATAATAAAAATTAAAATTAAAATTAACAATTTGAATCCATTTATAATTAAATATATTTATTAAATTAATTATATAAAACATGGTATAATATATACAAATTTAAGAGATTAATTTCGTTATAACATCTTGTTTATAATAATTAATTGATGTAAGTTATATATTTGTTAAGTGTAATAAATATTTCAAAACTGAATAAATAAATTTAATTTTGGTCTAATAATATTTTTAAAATTTATTCCATTGAATTGAAACAATAAAGGAGCACTAAAATAAGAAAAAAAGAATAATTTTTTTGAAAAATGAAAAATATATTAATTAAACTTGTTAATATTTTACAATTTATTAAATATTATAATGATGTAAATAAATTTATCATGGTGTTATGTAACAAATGGTGTTATGTAACAAATGGAATGATATATCAAATTAAATTGCGTTGTCATGGTTAATAAGATCCCATATTACAATTATTTATATTTTAGTATAATATATTTGGAAAATATAAATTTTATGTAATGAAACTTTGTGATTTAAAGTAAATAATTCTTGGTACTAGGTTAAAAGCTAGTCAATAGTTAAAGTGTAACTCTTTCTATTTAAGAGTGTAGCATATTAAGGATTTTTACTACAAGACAATTGATGCCACCTCCAACAATTTTTTCCTCAACAATTGTTTCACTAGAAATCAAACTCTTTAACTGTGACTTGGTTAACCTGACCTATATCAGAAGACAATTATGCAAACTATAACAATCTCCTCCTGAACAATTGTTGCACTAGGAATCAAACTCATGATCTTAGTTCTGATACCAATTGTTGGAGCGAGTGCTTAGAGCTAGACCAAACGTTATAGCGAGTGCTTACAACTAGACCAAACGTTATAGCCAATAGTCAGACATAATATTTCTACTTAATAGTGTAGTAGCTCAAGTGCCACAATTCAATTATGAATTGACACACTTGGCCTCTGTCACAAGACAATTGATGTCACCCACAACAATAATATTTTAAGCTATTTAACGATGATAAAATTTGATAATACAAATTAAAAATTTAAGTTATAATGTAAGTTAATGATCTAAGTTGTAAGGACCTAGAAAATTGCTTAAGATAAAAGTGGTACAACTGAAATAGAGTATGGATATTTTAATATTAAAGTGAAAAACTTATAAATAAAAAATTAATTGGTGTGAACTCAGTTAGGAATAAATCCCAGAACCCACAACAAAAAATATTTAAATGCCTCAAGATCCCTAAATATTCAAATTGAGGATGATCTACTCAGAACCCTTGCACTGTAGAACACAACAAAGACCCTAAAGTTTGAAGAAACACCACAAGGTTGATCAACCCTTAATAAGTTTGTAAGTCCAATGAAGAACTCAAGAGAGAAACTCTCACTTATGAAATTTTTAGAATAAAATTTGTATTTCAAATTTAACTTTCTGTTTACATGTGACTTCTGACTTAAATAGACTTTTTGTTAGCTTCTAAATGTTGACCTGACTCCTCATTAGCCCAAAAGCCTCCAAATTTAATGCAACAATAGCATTTTGGCACACCCTCAGATGACTAATTAATTACGTCAAATGAGAATACAAAAAACACAAATTACTAAGCATGACTACTCTGAGCCCTATTGAAAATTAATCAAAATACATCAAAACAAAATTTAAAATTTGTCCAAAATAATGGCTGACTCTTCAGAATTTAATCTTAGTTCAAACTAACCTATTTAAAGTTAAATTAAATCTGGTAGTGCATTATCTATGGGTCCTTCACTTCAATTGACTTATTTTTACCTAAATCTCCTTCATTTAATTTCCTCATCAACCCATATCAAATTAAGAACGTGATCAGGCTTAAATTCAATCTTAGACTTTGTTTGCGCAGTCAAAATGTCTTGAATAAGCACAATCAACGCTCTTTCAATTTTCGGGCCCTTGACCTAGAGATTGGTCGACTTGTAATTTGCAAAACATCCTTTGAATTGTTTATTTGTGCAGGTGCTTGAGGTTGGTTAAACTTCAATTCTTGGTTCTTATCATTAGTTATTCAAGTTTCATTTCAAAAGAATCATCATCTCTCTAAAATTCTTTTCTCTTTTCTTCCTTTGACTTTTCTTTAAGATTCAGATCAATTTGTTCATCCTTTAGAATATCAGAACTTGTCATAGGATTCCCGAGGAACAATGGAGTAAAACTATCCAATAAGATTTTCCATTAGAGTAACTTCATTTTCATCTCTTTTTCTTTTGAGTCAGTTTTGAGAAGTTTAGTATGTTTGAGGAAATTGGATGTATGTGGGGTTCATAAGGCAAAGATGAGTCTCTGTTAATCCAGGATCATAGAGGTATGTTCAAATCATTGATCAGGATTTTCTATCTATAGGTTTAGCCTGTTTGTGAGTTGTGGAGTTGGAGCTTTAAGTCTTATGTTTAACAACTTAAGCAGATAAGGGAACCTAACATTGGATTTCAGTAGTACCCTAAGTTAGAAGATCTAGATGTGAAGGTGACGTGGTCACGCTATTTGAAAAACCTTGCAAGGATTGATATGTTAAATTGAGTTTAGTTTCTAACTGGATTATATTGATTCAATTTGTGTATAATGTTTGAATGATATGGTATTTTGTTTTGAAAGCAAAATAGTACCAATTTAAAATATTTTATGTGTATTAATTTTATAGTTGTAAAAAAAGAAGATGAAATTAATTTTTGAAAACCTTGGCAACTTGTTTGAAAATTTGCATAAAATATGAATTATGCAGACTTGTTAAGCGAGGTAGTCTGGCTAGACAAATTTAGCTTCCAATGGATTGGTTGTTGGGTGAGCTATTAAATAAAATTTCCCAAGGAATTGGTTCGTAGGTGAACAATTAAATAAAAGATCCCAAGAAATTGGTTGTTAAGTGAGTAGTTAAATAAAAGATCCCAGGGGATTTATAGATGGGCAATCCAAACTCTCTTTGGACTTGAGAGCTTTGGTAGTTGGGCGAGCCTAATGTCGTTGGGTGAATTTTATTAATTGAGACCTCTGGTGAAGTGTTTGTTGAGCAAGCCAAATGCTAGTTGGACGAAAATACTAATTTCTAATTTTCTGTTATTTTGTTTTGATTTTTATGTTGAAAATTATTTTGTTTCATATTAAAGTTGTAATATTATTTTTTATAACATGTGATTGGTTTCTTTATAGAATAAGAAATTATAAGGTTTTCATGTTAGAAATGTTTGATTTGAGTTAGAAATATTTGAATTTATGTTATAAGATATGATTTATGATGTAGAGATATTTATTCTCAGGGTTGAAATTTCTAGGATATGTATTGAATTAGAGATTTGTCTAAACGAAGACATCTTGACTTTGTTGGTATATTGAAATCATATAGATGAAAATTATTAGGTGGTGAAAGTCAAGGGAGATCCATATGATTGATTATGCGATTTTAAAGATAGTTGGTCTAGCAGGTCATATAAATTTACCCTATCACATGAAATGACTTATTTCCTATGTAGTTGCATTGGAACGATAACACAATGAAGATAGTATGATAGGTACAAATATCTGAGTCAAATTTAACGAATGTGTCTTCCGAAAGTAAAGTCAAGTGTTCTATGATGTGTGTTAGTATGGTTATAGCTTGAGTTGTAGATTTCAATTATTGTGAAAGACACTTGATTATGTGAAATATCTGAATGAATAAGATTTAATTAGAGATGTACAATTGTTAGTGTTTGATCGTGTATCACACATAAGTACGAGATATTGCAAATGGGAAGACTCAATAGAAGTAGACTAAGGAGCTAGAAAGATTATATGTGTGTGTGTTTTAGTTATTTATTTTCTTTGAACATAATTTGTATATATGTTTTGAATCCCTACGAAGAAGGAAGTTTATTTTGAAAAATTTATAAAAGATGAATATATCCATATGTATATATGTGTGTGTATGGATGAGATAGATATGATAGTAGATAGTAAAACTATAAGAAAAGGATGCTGCAATTTTTGTGTCAAAGGAAGTTGTGTCTTAGGTGTCCTAAGGGAGATGGAGTTTGCTATATTTTTGTTGTGCATGTTGTGTATTTAGCAAATGCTTGTAATTGGTTGAGAATTTTGAGCTAATTCTAAAACTTTCTCTTGTGTTTTGTAGAATGGCTCATAAATCTCATATCTCATCCAATCGACTTTTAAGATGAACCAGATAGCTAGATCCTTTAAGATAATAGCCAAAGTCATTCAACAACAAAATATGGAAATGGCTCAAAACCATCAGGTTATTATGCATTAGTGAGAGATCTAAAAAGACTACAATGGCTCATAATTCCAGTCATCCCAACAACATTTGGGACTGATCGAGTTCATGAGACATAACCCTCCAAAGTTCAATTATAATGCCACTTCTGATTAGTGGATTAAAGAAGTATAGAAGATTTTTAAGGAAACCTCTTGTGCTGAAGATAAGAAGTTGGTCTTTGCAACATAGCTACTGTTTGGTGAAGAAAAGTTTTGGTGATTGGGGATCCAACATATTATGAAGGCTAGATCTGAGGTTATGGATTGGGAGAATTTTATAATGAGATTCGTGGAGAAATATTTCCTTGATAATTCCAAATTTTCAAAAGAAGCTAAGTTCCTTAGCCTGGAGCAGGGAGATATGTTAGTAAATGCTTATGCTACTAGGTTTGAATACTTAGCCAGATTCTACACTCAACCTACCTCTGAGGCTTACAAATATAGAAAGTTTGAGAAGGGTCTAACGAGTTAAAGAGGACTATAGCTCTTATATGTGTTAGGGATTTCTCTGCCTTGATAGAAAAATCAAAGATGATAGAGATGTTGGAGAAAGTTGATAGTAGGTGCTGGATCAAGTGCTTACCACTAGGCCAAAAATTATAGCCCATAGTTTAGGTGCAACTCTTTCTACTTAAAAACATAGTAGCCCAAGTGTGATGATTTGATTGTGACTTGGTTCACCTGACCTTTGCCACAAGATAATTGATGTCACTCATAACAATCTTCCCGTTAGCAATTGTCCTGTTGAGAATCTAACTCGTGACTTTGGCTCTGATACCAATTGTTTGATAGAACTCTTACCACTAGGGCAAAAGCTATAGCCTATAATCAAAGGAGAACTCTTTGTACTTAAGTGTGTAACAGTTCAAGCATCACAGTTCGATTGTGACTTGAGTCACCTAATCTCTACCACGAGACAAATGATGTCACCCACAACATTTGGTGATTCGTTTCCATGGCAGATGGTGTTCCAGTGGGAAGGCCAAAGCACATAAGCAAAGACCTTACTTTAGACCTCAATATCACATGACATTTGTAATTACACCATAGTCTCAACAACCACAACAATAGAGACCCAAATGTTTTTATTATGGTGGAGCACATGCAACACATAAATGTTTAGGATGGCTATTGAGCAAAGATGTTTTATACTAGAAAGTAGGGCATGTGGCTAGAGATTGTCCTAGTAAGAAAAGAGCATCGTATTTAGGTGGTTCTCAATAAGGAAGAGTAAAGGATAACAAACCCCAAGTGGCAGCCAAAGTTTTTGCATTGACAAGAGTAGAGGCTTCAAAGTCAGGTAACTTGGTTCATGGTGTGTGTTCAATAGTTGGTAGAAGTTTGAGAGTATTATATGATTTTGGAGTTACACGCTCTTTTGAGTCAAGTATTTTTGTTGATGAGTTGTGTTTGCTAGTAAGAGAGTTACATTTTAAGCTTCTAGTTTTAACACCAGCTTCTGAAAAGGCGTCAACCTTTGTAGTATGTTCAAAGTGTCCTATGATGATAGAGGGAGACAAATTTAAAGTCAATTTGATCTGCTTACCATTGTAGGAGTTGGAAAAAATCTTAGGAACAGATTGGGTATCTCCTAATACCATTATTATAGATTATGGTCAACAAAAGGTACTATTTTCTGATTCAAAAGAGTTAGAATTGATGTTTACACAATACATGTGGAATGAACTAAAAGGGAACTGTTTTACGATATTAACTCATTGGGAGTTAGTAGTGAAAATCAATTGAATGATATAACAACAGTGAGGGAGTTCTTGGATGTATTCCAAAAGAAGTACTTGGATTACCTCCTAACAGAGAGGTGAAGTTTTGCATTGATTTGGTACCTGGGGTTAGACCAGTAAAAATGGCACCATATATGATGACTCTAGTTGAATTAGTGGAGTTGATGTAAATTAAAGAGTTGTTAAAGAAATAGTTTATTAGAACAAGTGTATCTCTATGAGGGGCCACCAATTTTGTCGGTAAAGAAGAAAGATTGAGGATCTCAATTGTGTGTAGATTACACACAATTGAATATTCTTACAATTAAGAATAAGTATCCCTTGTCAAGGAATGATGGTTTTATGGGTAATATCAGATTCTGGGAAGGTTGAAGAAGTTCAAAAGACAACCTTCAAATTCAGACATGGACACTAAGAGTATGTGGTAATTTCATTTGGAATGACGAATGTCCCGAACCTGTGCATAGATTACATGAATAGGATCTTTCATAATTTCTTGCATAAGTTTGTCATAGTGTTCATAGATGACATACTTATCTATTCCAAAACTCATGAAGAGCATGAGGAGCACCTAAGGATAGTGTTGGACATACTGAGGGATGAAGAATTATATGTAAAGTTATCCAAGTGTGAGGTTTTGCTGAAGGAAGTCAATTTATTAGGTTATGTTATATCAAATCAAGGGATTTTAGTGGATCTAATTAAGGTGGAAACAATGTTATAATGGGAATGTCTTAAAATTGTCATAGAAACTAGGAGTTTTGGAGGTTTAGTTTGCTAATATAGGAGGTCCATAGAAGTTTTTTCTAGGATAGTGGTACCTTTGACATAGTTGACTCACAAGGATCAACCCTTTGCTTGGATAGATAGATGTAAGCAGTGTTTTTTAGAGTTGAAAAATAAGTTGACCAATGCACCAATTTTAGTGATTCCCGATACAGCGATTTGAACTTTGTAGTGATACATCCCACCATGAGTTGGGTTGTGTTTTAATGTAGGAGAAAAAGGTGGTGACATATGCTTCACAACAACTCAAAGTTCATGAGAAAAACTATCCTACTCATGGCTTAGAGTTAACAATAATGGTGTTTGCCTTGAAATATAGAGGCACTATTTATATGGTACATTGTTTCAAGTGTTAAGTGATCATAAAAGCCCTAAGTATTTGTTTGATCAAAGGGATTGAATACAAATGAGATGGATGAAGTTTCTCAAAGAATATAACTTCCAGTAAATATATCATCCAGGGAAGGCTAATGTGGTTGCAGATGCTTTGAGTAGAAAAACAATTTAGATATCAACTATGATGATAAAAGACTCAAAGTTGATTAATCATTTTAAAGATCTAAACTTGAGGGTAGAGTTTCATGCTAATCATATTAGTTGTGTCAAGCTAGATATAACTAATGATTATGTTGGGATGATCAAGGAAAAACAGTTGGTGGATCCTAGATTGAAGCGTATTGTTCAGTTGTTGGATACAAATCAAGCTAAGGTGATGGGAGTAGATGAAGGGCTGAGATTTAGAGAAAAATTTTGTGTGCCTACAGATGGAGAGTTGAAGAGAATGATATGAGGGTCATAAAAGTTATCTTAGTTGACATTTAGGTACGACTAAGATGTACCAAGCTTTGAATGAGTCATTTTGGTGGTCTGACATGAACAAAGAGGTAGTTCATTATGTTTCTACATGTTTAACATATCAAAAGGCCAAGGTAGAACATTAGAGACATGGATGAATGTAGTAATAGTTAGATGTTCTTAAATGGAAATGGGATAACATTGCTAAGAATTTGATTACCCATTTACCACTGTTAGTGAGAGGTCATGATGCAATATGGGTGATAGTTAATCGACTAACAAAAAGTGCACCATTTCTTACCGATGAGTTTGAAGATATCCATGGTTAAGCTAGCATAATTGTATATCAGAGAGGTAGTAAGATTGCACAAAGTACATTTCAACGTTGTATCATATAGAGATCCCAAATTTACATACAGGTTTTGTCAAACTCTACAAGATGGTTTAGGGACTAAATTGAGAATGAGTTATTCAAACAGATGGGCAATCCAAGAGAAAAATCCAATCTTTAAAAGATCTTATGAGATCATGTGTATTGGATCACTTGGGAAGTTGGGATGAGATGTTGCCTTCAGTAGAATTGACATAAAAGAATAGTTATCATGCTAACATAGGGATGACACCTTATGAAGCTCTTTATGGGAGAAAGTGTAGGACCCCTCTGTATTGGTATCAGGATGGAGATGTAGTGTTAGTAGTACTAGAGTTACTCCAATAAACTATTGAGAATGTTTGACAGATGCAACAAAGAATGAAGAGTTTCCAAAGTAAGCAGATGTCTTATGTAGATTAGAGGAAAAGGCCTTTGAAGTTTGCAACTAGGGATCACGTGTTTCTGAAAGTGGCCCCTACCAAGGGGCTGGAAGAGCCATTAGATCTAAAAAGTTGTCTCTTAAGTTTATTGGACCATATAAGGTTCTTAAAAGGATAAGTCCAGTAGGTTATCTCCCCAATTGGCAAACCATCATAAAGTGTTTCATGTGTCTCATTTGAGAAAGTACATTCCTAATCCTAGCCATGTGTTGGAGTTAGATGATATGCAAGTTAGAGAGGACTTATTTTTTGAGGCCAGGCCAGTAAGGATTAAATACCATCAAATAAAACAACTTAGAGATAAAACCATCAATATAGTGAAGGTGTTATGGTATGCTAAGTCTGAGATTCAATATGGGAGTTGGAAGAAACCATGAGAGAAACATGTCCTTATCTCTTTCATTGTAAGTTAATTTTCAAAAACAAGAATTTTTCTTGTTAGGGGGAATGTAAAGATCTAGAAAATTGTTTAAGAATAGAAGTGATACAACTGAAATTGAGCATGAATATTTTAATATTAAAGTGGAAAGCTTATGAATAGAAAAAATTAGTTCGTTAGGCTTCATTTAAAATAACCACCATGTCTCTAAAACTTTTTTCTCTTTTCTTCATTTGACTTCTCTCTAATATTCTTATCAATCTATTCATCATTTTGAAGATAATAAAAACCTATCATAGGATTCTTGGTGAAGAATAAAGGAAAGATATCCGATCAAAATTTTCATTAAAATAAGTTCATTTTCACCTATTTTTCTTTTACATCAGTTTTGAGAAGTTTTGCATGTGTGGGAGATATTGTATGCATATGGTGTTTATAGGGCTAGAATGAGTCTCTGTTAGTCTAAGACATTAATCATTAGGCAAACAGTTAAATAAAAGTTTCTAGGGGATTTGTCACTAGGTGAGCTAAACTCTCATGGACAAATTTCTTTAGTATAAACCTTAGACTTTTAGTCATTGGAAGGATTTTATTGATTGAGACCTCCAATAAAGTGTTTGTTAGGTGACTCAGATGTTTTTCAGACAAAAATACTTATTTATTAAATTATATTTTTCTTTTATTTTTGTGTTTAAGATATTTTTTCCCATATTAATTGGTATAATGTATGCTTAATTTTTGTATGAAGGAAGAAATTATATGAATTTTATGTTAGAAATGTTTGATTTGAGTTAGAAATATATGAATGTATGTTATACGACATAATATATGATATAAACATAGTTATTTCCAGAAAAAAGAATATTATCTTAAAATGTCTAGGATATGTATTGAATTAGAAATTCATCTAATAGGTTATTAGTTTCTTTATCTAGCTAAAATACTCTTTGATAATGAAAGAAATACATAATTATTTATTTATAAATTACAAAATATAATAAATTTATTAATTTATAAGATATTTATATTAAATATATAGTATTATTAATGATTTCTGTTTATTGATAGTATAAATTTTTTATATTATTTTGTGTTGGTTCAAGTTAACTCTTTTAAGTAAAACCATTTTTTGTGTTTTAGTACTTATAATAACTATTTTAATTGACATCTAAATTTGTAATGAACATCATGTACAAAAAATATAAACATTAAAATGATATATATTTAAATAAAATACTTTTAATATTTTTTCGGTAAAAACTTAAATTTCCGTATTTAATTTATATTTTAATAAATGCTTTATCATTGAAAATTTATTAAATATTTTTCATATCTATTTTTTTTACATTTCATGATCAATATTCATACAAAATAAAATTACATTCTAGACAATTTAATAATTGTGCTAAAGTAAATCATTTCAATAATATCAAAATAATTATATTAATTGTTCTATGGTCTACGTGTGTAACCATAGTTAAGGCAAAAGTAAGTAATGAACATATTTTTTATAATTTAAAACCATTTATGGTCAATATTTTTTACAGTTGGTTAATGTGAATTCTATTTTTTTTTAATGTAGTTTCATCCTTTTAAAAAGAAATTAATGTGACCTTGTTTTAGTGTTGATGTCATCAAGAGTATGTAGATTTGGCAAATGCGCACAGATACATGACATACCAACATACCATTTAAAACAATTATACAACGATAGATGAAGTCGTGTCATTGTTACTCTTTTTATATAGGTAAGTTACCTTTTTTTCTATAAGTAAACTTTTTTTATAATATAAACTTGATCCTAAATTGATTTGTATTCATTGTAGTGACGGCTCAAGATTTTAGGAGATTTAAAATAAATTAAAAAAGTGAAATGTTGTTTAAATTAATAAAATAATTAAAATTATGATATTATTATTT
>Ga0123340_1007032_pt1 | contig 10740 bp, 3 predicted proteins | sample SirMexnodulemix_FD_89961 | JGI IMG/M metagenome (GOLD analysis project Ga0123340, IMG submission 89961) | Root nodule microbial communities of legume samples collected from Mexico - Siratro Mexico nodule mix | ecosystem: Host-associated > Plants > Roots > Nodule | place: Mexico: Nepantla... | reverse complement strand
GACATATTACAACACACGGTGAGTTGTTAAAAAAACTTTAAGGGTCTTTAGTTAAAAATATCTTCGACCTTTCAAAAATAAAAGAAAATTTGTGTCATTGAAAAATTACTTAATGGTTTTTTTAATGTGATATTTTAACAGTTATTAAAATTTGTTTTCCAAAAGTCAGTTTTCATATATTTTATAAATTTATAATAAAAGAGCATCAATTTTAATTTTATTTTATTTTCGTTTTGAATCATTTCTCTTCTCACTTGAGTCTAGGATTATCTCTCTTCATACAAAAGATTGGAATCCCACAATCCTACAAATAATTACATCAACAATTTACCTTATCCCAGTAAATTTTATGATTTTGAGTATGCCCTTTTTTTTAATATTGCAGTAAGAGATTATCATCTCCATTAAAAACACAAAATATAATATACTCTCTTGAAACATTTTAAATGCAAAAGGAGTTAAAATATCTTGAGCTTAGAAGATAAAGTTTGAAATAATGCATTTATCCAATATCATCAATGACTAGATCAACCTACAATATACAAATAGATTAGGCACCTACAATATACAAACGGTGTAAATAAAAAATATAAAGAAATAATATACAAATAAATAAATCATATTTACTTATTTTATGAATTGACTCAAATAAGCATGAGAACTTGTAAACCTTTTTTGTAAACCTTTTTACAAAAGAATTGACACTTTCATATCTCTCTACTGTCGTCGTTCTAGTAAAAATGGTAACCCTAAAGATATATATTGAGAACCTAATAATGTCTTATTTCACAAAGACCTAACACATATTTATCATTTTGAATGTTAAATTATTCAATCACTAGAACCATTCATTTTCAAACTCTTCATTAATAAATAACATATACATAATGGCTAATAATTATCACTAACAAATATATTCAAAATCAAACATCCTCAGACTTTTAGTTCAAAATATTCTAAATAAATATTCTTTAATAAATAACATATACATAATGGTTAATAATCATAACACTAACAAATATGATAAGATTATAATCTTGTTAGGACTAGGATAAAATTTGGAACCTTATATTTTGTTACGTAACTATAATTTGATGGTTTCTTAAATAGAGCATAGATTTTTGTTACCCTGCACTACCATTCATTCATCTAGGATAATCACACATACAAGCATACCAAGTGATGCTTAAAAATGGGATATAACATGATATCAAAAGGAAAATATTAGTACTAATTAATAACTCTAACAATTTGCAGCTACTGTAATTACTAAGTAATAGTAAAGAATAATTATTATCACAAATTAGTAGACACAAGTTAATATTTCTCAATTGCATAGATATAAAATATATTATTGGGGATATATAGTTTATAATTAAAACACTATTGTATTGATGGGCTTTGAAGGGTGTACCTATTTAGAGTGCTACTTCCTGCACCTCCAAGTGTTTTTGGGGCACCTCCAAATTTTTAAAAATCCTAAGTCTGTCCTTCAGTAAATTATCATATTATCCTTGATTTTGAAAAATAATAAAACAGTAAAACAGTACATGGATGTAGGAGACGAAAGGTGAGATGATGGCGGTGTTGCAAGGTTGTGTGTGGTAGTGTGGGTGGCTGTTGTGCGACGTCGGCAGTAGCGGAGGAGTGGAACTACGGCGGCACGGCGGAGTAACAACGACAGAACATCGTTCGAGGTAAGTGGGGTGGGTTAGGATATTTTGGAACACGTGTTCTGGAACAATATTTTTGTTTGCGGAATGAATTACGGAACCAAGTGTTCCATAATGTTAAATTTGGGGGTGCTAACATATTATGGAATGATCCATTCCGTAATAGTACTTTTTGTGTTGCGGAACCACCTGTTTTGGAATAGTGTAAATTTTTTAATTTCAGAATAGGTTGTTCCGTAACATATTTTTGAAGATTTGAGTTTAGTGATGCCGATTTTTGTTGTAGTTGTCCAAAATGATTGATGAAGTTGATAATATGCAAGAATTACAATTAGTTAACTATGATGGTGGTGATTTGACCAATCATTTCACGACTGATGAGGTAATTTTATTTGATTGTGCCATTTGAGTATGAAATTTGAAATCTAAATTTAGTAGTTTTGATATAGGTATTTGCAATATGAGATGATTTACTAGAATGAGTTCATAGAGTTGCATTTGATCTTGGGTTTGTGATTGTTATACTTAGATCAGACAAAGCAAACAACAACCTGGAAGAAAAAATTCATTTTATTAGGTTGTGAACGGAGTGGTAAGTACAAGAAATATAGTAGACGTTAGTGTTACTGGTTTAAGGAAGTATGATTGTCCTTTTAAATTAAGGGGCAAACCAAGTTCCCATGGAGATGGTTGGATGTTGAAGGTCATATGTGGTTTGCATAATCATGCATTATCACATACATTAGTTGGCCATCCTTATGCAGGAAGATTAAAGAAGGATGGACATGAGTTAGTTGTGAATATGACAAAGAGTCAAGTTAAGTCGGCAAACATCTCACTAACCTTGAAGGAGAAAAATGCCCATAATGTGACCACAATCAAGCAGTTGTATAATGCTAGATATACTTATAATAGATCAGTTAGAGGCCCAAGAACAGAAATGCAACAACTTATGACGTTGCTTGAGCGTGACCAATACATTCACTGGAGTAGGTGTCATATGTCTTCGAAGGTTGCGAGTGATGTGTTTTAGACTCATCCTGATTCTGTGAAATTCTTGAATGCATTTCACATTGTCTTGTTGATGGATAACACTTATAAAACAAATAAGTACAGGTTGTCGTTGCTTGAGATAGTTAGTGTAAAATGCTATTATAGAGGCAAGATGTAAAATGCTAGTTAATACGACAAAGACATGGGATGCTATTATGGAGGCATGGAGAAATATCATTGATTCAACAAATGTTCGTCTCTTTGAGGATTTTGTTAAAGATTTTGAAATACTATGTGAGCCATGACCATTATTTGTTGAATATGTAAAGAAGACATGGTTGATTCCGCAAAATTTGTGAAGGCATGGATAGACAACTTTATGCACTTAGGCAATCTCACTTCAAACAAGTAAGATGTTTTGTTGTTTAATATTAGTGTAATTATATTATTATTGTTATTGCCGTTATTGTTTAATGTTTGTTGTTTATGTTATTGTCGTTATCACTTAGGCAATCTTACTTCGAACAAAGGCTGTGGGCTTCTCTCTTTGATCTCCTTGAGAACATACACCCCTAGTTTTAGCCATGAGTCTGTCAATAACAACAAAATCAAACAAATTAAATATAAAAAAATAGTTTGAAATAAGTTATGGAACCACCCATTCCGCAACTTGTATACGGATCCGTATAGATGTTGTGGAATGGGTGGTTCTGCAACACATTACGAGGTATTCAAATGTGTTGCGGAACCATCTATTCCGAAACGCTATACGGATCCATATGCAAGTTGCGGAATGGTTAGTTTTGCAACTTGCATACGGATCCGTATAGACGTTGCGGAATGGGTGGTTCTGCAACAAAAACAGCTCGAAAATACCTTACAAAATCTTCCCAAATACACTACAAATCTTACAATAAATGATGCATACCTCAAATGGTTGTAAAAAGCAATAGTAATCGACAATTTCGGAATGAATTGGGCACCCAAATCGCAACTCAGAACTTGGGAGGTGGTGCACGCAGTGGACAAAGTGAGAGAGATCGAAAGAGAAGGGTTTTTAAGAATTAGGATGTAAGGGCAAAATGGTCTGTACAATACAAAATTAAGAGTATTTTTGTCCATTTTGCAAATTTTGAAAGTGTCCAATAACTACTTGGAAGTGCAGGAAGATGTACTCCTTATTTTGTCTCCCTACGTACATGGCCATTCTGTAACACAAATCCTCGACCATTTGCTCAATTTACAAGAAGATGTTTGTGCAACTAATTAGAAGAACCCTCCAATAGCTTTTTGATATAACCACTCTTTGCACGCATGGGTTTTGCACAAATAAAGTAGAAATTTAAAATATGTAGGTGAAGAAAAATAAATATATAAAAAAACTGAAAAATAAAAATCTATCCACTCTATTGCTATCTCAATTTTCATCACTTTTATTTTTATCCTTTTTTTTCTATGAATATAGTTTGTACGGTATTTCAAAACTGACTAACAAGTAAAGAATAGCATGTGTTGCGGAGTTTACTAGCATAAATTAATTCTTAATCAATTAATTTTTAATAAAAAAAAAAAAACAAGACTTAGTCTAGCTCATTGCAATCAACTTTTGACAAAGTTGCCTATATATAATACTTGAAATAGTCATTGTACGTACAATTAATAATGCCAAACTAATCATTATTGTGGACTTTGTTGCACCTCGAGAAACAATGAACGGCATAGAATTACCATGTCTTGTAGAACAATTAGTCAACTATTAGTAATTAGTCAACTAAACTAATTAATTTAGTAGGCTTAGTTGATTTAAGAAACTTAGGGAAATGGAAAAAATATTGAGATTAATTACTTGATTTTAGGTACAGAAACCAAATGATTTTCCCATGATTTGCAATTTTCTAGGAAATGCCAAATTATCTTCGAATGATGAGGAATAATTTTCCTTTAGCTTTTCTTTTATAAGATGTCACCTTATTATTGTCTCTTTTGTACCTTTACTACACTGGTGTTCTTTTTGTCACTTTATTCCATTTTTTTAGCCATTTCCCTATGTTCATATATTTTCTTGCTAAAGTATAAAGTATATTTGTGAGTGTGCCCATGTTGAATATATGGCATTAGGAACCCAACTACATTGGAAAAAATATTAAAATATTGATAATGTAAAGTCCTCTGTAGCAATTATCAAGTATCATTTCATACTTTTGAAGCTCTCTTTTCTGCACATTCTTTTGTCAGATTGCAAATATACAATAATAAATTCTGAGAAATTAATATATGGTGATTTGAATATCACAAAGAGCTTTGATTGGAAGGACATGCTTTTGTTTCCCACCCTCTTCTTTGTTGCTTTCTGTCTTTCTTGTCTCCTTGTCTTTCTTTAGCTCCTTTTGCTTTTTTTAATCCTTTCTTTTCTATTCTTTTCAGCTTTCTTTTTCTGTGATTTTCTTTGCGGGTACCGGATTCTTATTCCTGCTATCTATAGCTCTTGTGATTCTAGACACATACAATGATTTATATATTTCAAGATGAAAACCACTCATCAAAGTGATCGACCCAAGCTGAACTCCAAATCCAAATTTGGCTTCTTGGCACTTGATTCTGGAGTGTTTGAGGATGAGTTTCCATCTGATATTTCATTGCTTAGGCCCTTTGGATCCATTCCCTTCAATACAACAAAAAACCAACATCAGAAAAATTATAAGAAAAGTGCTATAAGCAGCACATCATTACTAATTGGTTGAGGATCAAAGGCTTGGAATAATCACAGAATAACATGAACTAGGGTTCACTTAGTCTGTTAGAATTTGCATGCAATTATTTATTTTTTGCACAGTACGAAAATACGCATCATATATTATTCGTGCATTCTGTATATTTTAAGAGACTTCACCCAGCTATTCTTCACGCATAGTGAAACTATGCAACCATTTATCTGAGTCTAATGGGGAGGGGTTTAGGTTTGTATTGTGTTGTTAAATACAGATATTGGCACTAATTAAAGCTTAATTTTTTTTTCCAACACAAATCAATTTATTACCCTTGTAATTAGCATCTATGAAAAAGATAGGTCTAGCAGGAGGTTGAATTTGTGAGCAAGAAAGCAACTTTTTGAAAAGCCTCTAATTATTCCTTTCCTTGTCTCCACAATGAACATGGCTAAATGAAAAAGATAGATTGTGTTCTCTTTTATTCTCAACATATTATTTCATGCATTCCAAGCTCAACAATATGCATGTGTTAGTTTAAAACAGTAGTTAATCCTAAGCAAAAGGACACATTTGGTGACAGATAAAGGGGTGTTGAGTAACATCATACACACCTCAACAGAAGGCAGGTTCCCAGAAGAATCCACCTTTGGCTTGCCATGCAACCAAGCTTCCCTGCTACAACAAACACATGGAAAGAATATTTCCCATTACTGAATGCCATGAAGAAGAAAAGCGTTCTGAGCAAAGAAAGCAATCTTTTAGTATCTTATTTATAGTTCTTCTGCTCTCTCAAATAAAGTTGAAGCCATCCCATGTGATAGCGCATCTATCTCTCAAAGCCCAAAATCACTTTGTTTGGCACCAAGATTTCTAACTATGACTGGCTTTAAGACTAAGTTTCCTAGTTGTAGGACCCCATCTAATCTAATACCCTTATGGATGAACCCCACCAAATCTCTCTTTCTGAGGTGGATTTATGCAATCATCAAAATCTAATGTGTGTGCGATTCTTTTTACTTCCTTTTTCACCCACTTGCTACGAGAGAGTGTATTATTACCCCATCATATTCAGAACAGACACAATATACCAAACTCAAATCATTTACACCTTTTCTGATTTTTCGCGCCCTAGTTTGTTTGTATGAATCAGAAAGCGAAAGAGAGTAGTTTGTTTGTATGAATCAGAAAGCGAAAGAGAGAGATTCTCGTCTGAATAAGACGTGCATGATGCATGAATTACGGTGACTACATTAGAATTATTTAAAGATAGAATGAAATATATAACGAGTACTAACAACCATGTAAATGCAAAAAACTAAAATATTCCTTGAAATTTTGGACATGATGATAATAAAAGTCCCCAATGCTAGAAAACTATTTTTTTTCTCTTAAAATAACATGTTATGCGCAATTGTGTTTGGAGGAATAGGTAATAATAAATTATGAATATGTTGAAAAAAAAAATTCACAGAAAAAAACTCCCTATAAACACTTTTGGAAAGAAACATACTAATTCAAATTGTATTATAAAATAAATAAATAAAGAGATAAAAAAAACAAAATAATACGAAAATGAAATAGAAAAACAGAGAAATTTCTTTTATATTTATTTTTATTCATCTTTTTATTTCATAACATGATACCTATTTTATAATAAATTAGGTTACGTATAAGTTAACTAATTATGAAACTTCTTTTTTATTAATTTTGTCGACGTTTAACTTGTATAACTAAGAAGACAAGCTCCTATATATATTGACATTCAATTCAAGTGGCTTTTAAATGAAGAAACAAACACACTTTTAGTGATTAAAGTTCTAAATTACTGTTTGTATTCACAATTTTACTGCAATATCGTGGTCTTATACAACTTGACATTTGGTAACATGTTCATGTATTTTGAATCCAAAAATCGTCTTTTTGTATGTTGCACACGATGGCTCTTTTTCGATAGTACATTTGCATAGAGAAAAAAGTTTGCAAGTAAACATGCTTAATTTTGCAACGTTGACCAAAATCTCAATCTCAAACCTTGCAAGTGTAATAGAAGGATAAAATTGACAAGAAAAAGTTCCGAAAACTCCAAAGTCATATAAAACTTACTAATATATTAACATATTATTCATTGTAATTAGCATAATGCCATTACCTTGACGTGTTGTTCCAAAGGCCACCATTTTCATTATCTTGATCAACACTTCTTCTTGCCTGCCTAATAGATAGATCAGACCTCCTTGGAGAGTTTGTATCAATCATGAAGTCCTCAGAAGTATCTCCAGAAGAGCCATTATCATAAGTATCACATTGCCCTAATTAATTCATTCAAGTTTAAAGAAGAAAATGAAAAAAATAGTGAGAGAAAAAAGTTAGTAACCAAAAATAGTAAAATAATAGTAGACTTTCTTAGTCTTCAAACTAAATACAAGTTCAATATATATATGGTCACTAACCCGATGATGCCGCAGCTCTATCAGTAGTTTTCACTGTTCGGTACATCTGATTTAAAAATTTGTGAATCATTAGCGCAAGAAAGAAGCTATTATTTAATTTATTTAGTTCATGCATGCATGTTTAGGAAATGTTTTTGCATTAATTAATATTTTAAAATAGAAAATATATAAAACAAAAAATTATTTAATTGTATAATACTTCACATAAAAACATTAATTTATAGGCACTGGAAAACCTTCCTGCATCATCAGACTTCGTTCTCTCATTGAAGAAACTTCAAATGAGAGATAAGAAGGTAAGTGAGAAAAATAAGCTGCATGACTTAAAAGAGAAAGACAAACCAGTGATAACAATAGTATTGAAAACCTGTGTGAGAATATGAAACTTGTTTTAATAATCAATTTGATATACAGTACCCACAAGTTCTAGTACAGAAGCATTAAAACCTACAAGGTGTGATATGTGTTTAAGCATATAGATAAAGCAATACCTGAAGAAGGGAAATTATATATAATCTTTAATTGATATTTTACTTTTTGAAAAGATTAATCTCGTGACTTGTGAATTTTTTTTTTTTAAAAAATACTTATGGTGTGGACCGTGACTTGAGGTACATGATATAAGTTGGGAAAGGAATGCATGGAAGCATGTGACTAACCATGGTTAAAAGTGGTGTGGTTAAAAAACACAACTGAGGAAGGGATCATTGAGAAATGATGGTGTTTTGTACTTGCTATTATTTGTTTCCCATTTTCTTTGGCAGTTTATATAATAATAATACTAAAATGTTTCCATATAGCTATGGACTGAAGTCTAGGATTCGCTGCTACTCATTTTGAATTGCAGGTTTTTGTCTTACTCGTTTATAGAAACGTCTCTCTGACTCTCTCTCTCTCTCTCAACATGGATGGTTCATTCTTCTAAGCATAAAGCTGTTTATTAGTAGCTTGCAGAAGCAGAGGCAACAGATGAAATAGTAAATGATCGGAGAGACCCTCTGTAAGGAAACCCTTGGAATTTGCAACATATAATGTAGGCTTTTATATATACAAGTAATAATTAATTACCAGAGTAAATTAAAACCCCAACAACAATTGTACCCAACTTTAACTAAAGTGAATACAAAGATTAACAATGAAAAGAAGTCAAGTTTGAGATTACCTGCAAGTGAGATTTAACATGTGCTAAAGTGAGATCCTTTACATCCATTAGCTCAAGAACTGATTTGGGTGTAGCCCCTATAGGCAATTAGAAAGAAAATGCAAAGATTAGAAGAAATGAAGATCCAAAGTTTGTTTCTTTTGTGTGTTTGGAGGAGAAAACAAAGTGAAAAGCAAAGTTGTAGATAAAGAGGAGAGAAAAAGAAAGCAATTAAGGGAAATAATGAAAGCATGATTACTTTCATGGCCACCCAAAAGTTGAACGACATGGACGAAGCGAGCATGGAGTGTAGTGGTCCAACGCATCCGAGGAGCCCTCATGGTACGCTTGGGAGGGAAGCGTGAGAGGAACCTTGACTTGATGAGGGCTTGGGAAAGGAAAGGGCTTGAAGGTGTGGGTGTGTTGGAGGGAGCATGTAGTAGGGGCTGTGGATGAGGGAATGAGAAAGGAGGGTTTTGGTACACTGGGATTCCTCTTATGGGTCTCAGAAAACCTAGGTCTTGGCTAAGGATTTGGTGGTGAAAGAAATGGTTTTGTTGGATGGGGTTGTCACTATTATTATTATTATTATTAGTGTTGTTTTGGAAGTGGTGGATAAGGATGGGGTTGGGGTTGTTGGTGTTGGTGTTTGAAGAAGAAGAAGCCCTTGGATTAGAGAGGGAGAGGTCTGTTTTGACTAAGGATGAGTTTGTTTTGGATTCCAAAGCTCTCTTCCAGAACCCCAAATCCATCTCTTCTTCTTTGCTTCTCTTCCAATTACTTGATGTGGGCTTAGTGTTGGGAGGGGTGATTTGCAAGGACAAATCTGGCTGTGCTGGGAATAGCTCCATCTTGTCAAGCACAAACTATCTATCTATGTATGTATCTGTGTGTATGATAAATATGTGTAAATACTTCTGCTTCTCTTCTTGTGTTCCTTCTTCTTCTTCTCTTCTTCTTCTTGTTCCACGTTCTTCTTTCACCTAGCTCAGTTTCCCTTTGTTGTACAACTCAGAAACATGAATTAGTGGGTGTTTGTGGTTAGTGATTTGCAAGAAAAAGGTAAGTAAATGGATATTCTGAAGGTGTTTGATTTGTTGCTGTGCAGAGGAGAGATTTGAGATTTAGAAGAAAGTGCAAAGAGCAAAGAGAGAGAGAGGAAATGACAAGGTATGGGAGGTGAATTGTTGTTTCTTTTGTGTGAAGTATGTGAGAAAATGACACTTGAGAGAGAGAGAGAGATTGAGTGTGTGCTGTTTGTTTTGTGTACGTGGGGGTAGGATAGTAGGGTAAGGAAGGAAGAAAAGGGTGACAAAAGGAAATGAAATTGAGAAAAGGAAAGCAGAAAAAAGAAGAATATAAGTTTATAATTAACTTTTATTTCTTTTTATAAATATTGGATTTTAAAATATGAAAAAGTAAAGAATTTGCCATAACTTCTTTTAGGTGTCCAACACATACTTAACTTTGCAACACACGTACATCCAACTTAACTCTGCTTCTTTTCCTAATTCCTAAAAAGCAAATTCTGAAATTTACACACATGATTGCTCAAAATTTTTAGGAGTTCCTTTTTTTTTTTTTTAATACACTAAGGCAGGTTTTGAACCTTCTCCAGATGTACCATTGTCCCCAAACTAAAAAGAATTATTAATATTATTTTAACAAATAAATTGGAATTATTATTTTATTCTGTTTTTATATTAAAATATGACTTAATAAAAGAAAGTATCATTATATTAGTCCTTATTTTTTATTATATTTATAAATTCATG